>WASW01002552.1_pt1 | contig 34085 bp, 35 predicted proteins | sample 5698521 | NCBI WGS metagenome assembly WASW01 (sample SAMN11175560, study PRJNA528189) | sponge metagenome | isolation source: marine sponge | host: Leucetta | place: Antarctica: Western Antarctic Peninsula, King George Island | collected 2013-01
TTGGTGACTGGTTAGTCGATATGGCGGGCAAAGACAACAAACTAATCGGCATTACGCCTGCCATGTGTGATGGTTCTGGCCTAAATGCGTTTTCAGAAAAATATCCAGAACGCTATTTTGATGTTGGCATTGCAGAACAACATGCACTGACCTTTGCCGCTGGTATGGCATGTGATGGCTTAAAGCCTGTCGTTGCAATTTATAGCACCTTTCTACAAAGAGCTTACGACCAATTAATACATGACATTGCCTTACAAGACTTAGATGTATTGTTTGCAATTGACCGTGCCGGCCTGGTCGGTGCAGATGGTCCAACACATGCGGGCAGCTTTGACTTAAGTTATCTGCGCTGTATTCCTAACATTGTTATTATGGCGCCTAGTAACGAAAATGAATGCAGGCAAATGTTAACAACTGGTTATGAATATAAAGGCTTAGCCGCGGTGCGCTACCCTAGAGGCACAGGCACGGGCGCTGAAATCAACTTGAAGTTTAATAGCCTAGCAATTGGCAAAGGCGAAGTTGTTAGTAAAAGTACACGCAAAAGTGGCAAAAAAGTAGCTATCTTAGCGTTTGGCAGCATGCTGGCATCTAGCCTACAAGCCGCAGAGCACCTCAATGCAAGCGTCGTCAACATGCGTTTTATCAAACCTTTGGATATTGCGCTCATTGAAGAAATGGCACAATCACATGACTTAATCGTAACGGTCGAAGAAAATGCCTTAATCGGGGGGGCAGGTTCTGCCGTATTAGAAGCCATGCAAAACCTCAATATATTAACCCCTACACTTTGCCTTGGTCTACCTGATACATTTATCGAGCATGGCGTACATGAGACCATGTTGGCAGAATGTGGCCTTGATAGTGTAGGCATTACGCACGCAATAAAGAATAAGTTAATTACCTCTTGATTTTGATGGTTTTGCTGCAATATAGCTAGTAGTGATTTATAATTAAAATGCAAGCATAGTAGTACCACGATTAGTTTGCGATTATTTGGGAGAAAGCCCTTTGAGCGAATCAAAAAAAGCTAGCAAGCACATAGAAGACGTTCAAAACACGCCAGACGTTCGACATTTAGATATTAACAAAGTTGGTATCAAATCGATTCGCCACCCAGTGACTGTAAAAGATAAAAATGGTGGTGAGCAAAGCACTGTCGCTATGTTTGACATGTACGTACACCTACCACATAACTTTAAAGGTACGCACATGTCACGTTTTGTTGAGATTCTCAACATGAACGAACATGCCATTTCCATTGAGTCATTTGAAACGATTTTACGTGAAATGGTGAAACGCCTTGAAGCAGAATCAGGTTATGTTGAAATGCATTTTCCCTATTTTATTAATAAAGCAGCGCCTATTTCAGGCGTCAATAGCTTACTCGATTATGATGTAACGTTTGTCGGTGAAATTGAAGATAGGAAATTTACCAATACCATCAAAGTACTAGTGCCAGTGACTAGTTTATGTCCATGTAGTAAAAAAATAGCTGATTATGGTGCACACAATCAGCGTTCACACGTAACCGTCACGGCGCTCATCAACGACTTTATTTGGATTGAAGATATTATTAACTTGGTTGAGAAACAAGCTTCTTGCGAATTGTATGGTTTACTAAAACGGCCTGATGAAAAATTTGTCACTGAGCGTGCATATGATAATCCAAAATTTGTTGAAGACATGGTACGTGATGTTGCCACTGAACTCAATGCCGAGAAACGCATAGATGCATATACAGTGGAAAGTGAAAACTTCGAATCAATACATAATCACTCAGCGTATGCGCTAATTGAAAATGATAAAAGAAAATAAGGCCCATCATGATGGAAAATAGCACAGAAAACAAAGGTACAGCTTCAATGTTTCAGGTAATAAAAGCAGTAATATGGAGCATGATTGGGGTACGTGGTCAAAAAGGTTATGAAGATGACATTGCTAAAATTTCACTCAAGCAAATCGTCATCGCTGGTATTATCGGCACTATTATATTTGTGCTTACTATCCTCACATTGGTTAACCTAGCCATTAACTATTTAGGCTAAAGTAACCACTAAAAATTAATCACCAACAAGAGGGGTTTAAAATGTCTGTAGCTAAAGTAATTGAGATTATTGCGTCGAGTAAAAAAAGTTTTGATGACGCGATTGAGCAAGGTATTGCTAAGGCAGCTGATTCGTTGCATAACGTATCGAGCGCATGGGTAAAAGACCATAGCGTAAAAGTAGAAGACGGCAAAATCAAAGAATATAGAGTCGTGCTAAAGGTAACCTTTGTCCTTAAGTAAAGGTTCTTAAATAAAGATAAAAATTAAGGCATGCTTTAAACAATAAAAAAACGGGCAGTTTTCCCGTTTTTTTATTTATTTTTTCGTCAGCGTTAAGATGGAATTCTCACGCCGAACATTTAATTTATTTTGTGCAGACATGCCCAGCAAGACAATGGAAGGAGAGCCGCCTTCTAGTACGGTTGCTCGAATATTATGCAGTATGATCGTACCAATTTTTAACGTATTTAGCGTCACCTCCCGCGCCTGAACAATACCGTTTGCTGTAGACATATTCACTTTCCGTCCATTTGCAAAATCAATTTTTGCGTACTTTGCATCCCCACTATTAAGCGCAACAGTTGTTGCGCCTGAATCAATTAAATACTTAAGTGAAGCACCATTAATCGTTAATTTTCCGTAAAAATGGCCGCGACTATCCGCATATAAATTAACGGGGCTATTAACACCACCACTTGATGAAGAAGCAGAACGACCGCCTACTGATGCAGCCTGCCCCATTTTAAGTGTTTTTCGTTTACCTTCAACAATAAACGTTGCCGCATTACTATTAGCAGAAATTAATTTGACACCATTTTTAGTTTGTCCTGCACGTATATTTTGTGGACTACCACCATTAATAATGATCAGCGCTTTATTATTAAATAAGCCAACAACATTCACCCGCGTATCGGCATAAGCTTGTACCATCATCATGCTGATTATCAACAATAATATGCTCTTAATTTTACGCATTAATCTCCTTACTGATTAGTATGTTTAACCAAACATACCATGACGCCCATGTGTTTGCGTTAACTTTAAACCCAATGCTATCACGACAAATCCCATTAAAGGAAATGCTGCCGCTAATAAGAAAGTTGTTTGCCCGCCTAAATATTGTAGCGCATATCCACCTGCTACACCACCGATAGCACCCCCTACACCATAGGTGACACTGTTGTAAATAGCCTGTCCTTTTGCATGATGTCGTCCAGTAAAAAACTGATCAACCACTTCAATAGAAGCGGCATGAAAACTACCAAACGTCGCCGCATGCAGGCTTTGTGCAATCAAAATCAGCACAATGTTATCTACAGCAACGCCTATTATCACAAACCGGATGACAGCCAAGGCTAAGCTCACGAGCAAAATGGCTTTTAGACTAAACCGTTTCATCATTTTTGGCATGAATATAAAAATGATGATTTCACAAACCACACCGACTGACCAGAGCAAACCAATCACACTTTTGCTATAACCGTGCTCGGCTAAATAAATCGAGTAAAAGTTATAAAGCACACCATGCGCTGTCACCATCAGCGCACAACCCACCAGTAAAGCGATAACAGCAGGATCACGAATGATTTTCCATACAGGAAAATGATCCTTTTCATGCGGTATCACCTTTGCCTCTGGGAGCGTAAACGTTAATGCGAACAAAGTAATTTGCACAATAAACAACATCCAAAGCAAAACATAGATGCCAGACCAGTCAATTAAATAACCCAATATGACAGAGGCTACGATAAAGCCTAGAGAACCCCACATACGAATACGGCTATAGTGCCCATTTGTTGTTGCCAAATGTGCCAGCGTAAGCGACTCTGAAAGCGGTAAAGTAGAGCTGGTAAATAAGCTTAAAGCACCCATCACCAATAACATTGGCCAAAAACCATGTGCCCAAAAAACAGCAACAAAACCAATAACACCTAAAGCAGCATTTAACTTAATCCAAACTGTACGTTTAGCCGTATGGTCTGCCAACCAACCCCAAAAATTAGGTGCAAATATACGACTAATTTGAAACATCGACATCAAAATGCCAATTTCAACGACAGTAAATTGCTCGGACTGCAAATACAAAGCCCAGTAGGGTACAAACGCGCCTACAAAGAAATAGTATGTGAAGTAAAAGCGAGAAAGGTTAGCGTGTAACGCGTGGCTCAAGACTGTAGGCTAATTGTATTAATAGCGATAGCGCTATATTTTTGGTGTATCACAAACCACGTCGGCATTCTGCCCGCGATGACGTAAGGCATGATCCATTAGCACCAATGCCAACATCGCTTCTGCAATAGGGGTAGCCCGCACACCAACACATGGGTCGTGCCGGCCTGTTGTTTGCATGGTTAGGTCTTTGCCACTTTTATCAATAGAGCGACGTGCTTGTGGAATGCTAGATGTCGGTTTAAGTGCAACATTGACTTGAATATCTTGCCCTGTAGAAATGCCGCCTAAGATACCGCCGGCATTATTGCTTACAAAACCCTCAGAAGTCATTTCATCCGAGTGCACACTACCGCGCTGCGCAACACTAGCAAAACCAGCACCGATTTCGACACCTTTCACGGCGTTAATGCTCATCATTGCATGCGCAATATCGGCATCAAGTCGATCAAATACTGGCTCACCCCAACCGACTGGCAAACCCTCAGCCACGATGCTAATACGTGCACCAACAGAATCACGCTCTTCGCGCACTTTGTCTAAATAATCTTCTAGCGCCGGCAATACATCGGTATTAGGTGAAAAAAATGGATTGTCATTGACCACATCCCAACTTTTAAATGGGATTGTTATCTCACCCAGCTGACTCATGTAACCCCGCACTTGCACATTAAAATGTGCTTTCAACCATTTTTTTGCAATAGCACCTGCGGCAACACGAATAGCCGTTTCTCTTGCACTAGAACGTCCACCACCACGATAATCACGCACACCATATTTTTGGCTATAGGTGTAATCGGCATGACCTGGACGGAATGTATCCATGATTTTACTGTAATCTTGACTGCGTTGATCTGTATTTCTAATAAGCAAGCCTATGGGTGCTCCCGTCGTTTTACCTTCAAAAACACCCGATAAAATTTCAACCTCATCCGCTTCTTTGCGCTGCGTGACATGACGAGAGGTCCCTGGCTTACGACGATCTAAATCCAGCTGCAAGTCTTCTGCACACAATGATAAACCGGGTGGACAGCCATCCACAACACCACCAATAGCAGGGCCGTGAGACTCACCAAAAGAAGTAAGGGTAAATAATGTACCTACTGTATTACCAGACATAAGAAGTGCGCTTTTGAAAAATGACTAATTTTAGCATATTCAGTCTATTAGGTTACGCACCCAATGTCCGTAAACTTGCTTTGCGACTTTATGCAAAAAGAAACACTGTAGCGACAAGTCTTCTTGCATGACATCTGCTTGCTGGGCAGCAGGGCTGGTGTTAGATACCGCTAGCTCATCAGCGCCTTTATCACACCAACTTTTCACCATATCAGCTGTTACCTCGATATGTGTTTGCAAGACCAAATGCTTGCCCATAATATACCCTTGATTTTCACAATGCTTGCTACTCAATATGCGGTGTGCGCCCTGCGGTAGGCCAAAAGTTTCCCCATGCCAGTGAAAAGCATTAAACGTCTCAATGGGACCAAACCAATCTTTGCCTACTTCAGCATTCGACACAGTCACACTAGCCCAACCAATTTCTTTAACTGAATTTTTTGTCACTTCCACACCCAATGCTTTGCTAATTAATTGACCACCTAAACAATGGCCAAGCAGGGGAATATCGGCTATTTTTGCTTCAAGAATTAAATTAATGACTGCTTGAATCCAAGATAAGTCATCGTTTGCACTCATTGGGCCACCCATCAACACCACGCCGCTATATGCGGCTATTGTCATTGGAGGGGCATCCCCTTCATCTATTTTCACAAGCTCAAAAGGGATATTTCTCTCATCTAAAAAAGTGGCTAAATAGCCTAGGCCTTCATGTGCTACGAATCGAAATATAACAACTGGCTTCATTTTTCGATCACCGCATATTGTCCATTTTCAATATTATCTATACTATACGCACCAATTGAATAGCGAATTAAGCGCAAAGTAGGAAACCCTATTTTTGCTGTCATACGCCGCACTTGCCGGTTCTTACCTTCGCTAATTTTAATTTCCAACCACGTAGTTGGGATCGTTTTACGTTCACGTATTGGCGGCTTTCGTAACCACATATTTTTAGGTTCTGTAATAACCTTAGCGCCGGCTGGTGCTGTTACAAAGTCGCCTAAATCCACACCTTGCAATAAAGTTTGTAAATCCGCTTCATTTACATCACCCTCCACTTGCGCCCAATAAGTTTTAATTTCTTTATGCTTTGGATGACTTAATCGATGTTGTAAAGCACCATCATCGGTTAAAATAAGCAACCCTTCAGAATCAGTATCTAACCTACCAGCCGCATACACTTTCTGAATCGGAATAAAGTCTTTTAACGTGGTATGTTTTTCATGTGGACTAAACTGACACACGACGTTAAAAGGTTTATTAAATAAAATAATCATATTAGGAAATTAGCAATGTCATCAAAAATTGTGGTGCCCAGTAATGGCACTAAAATTACAGTCAACGCAGATAATACACTCAATGTGCCTGACAACCCTATTATCCCATTTATTGAGGGAGATGGCATTGGTGCAGACATCACACCGCCAATGATTAAGGTCGTTGATGCTGCGGTAAAAAAAGCCTATAAAGGTAAGCGTAAAATTGCATGGATGGAAGTTTATGCTGGTGAGAAATCCACGAAGATTTATGGTGAAGGCACTTGGCTTTCATCTGAAACGATGCAAACACTTAAAGAATACGTCATCTCAATTAAAGGGCCACTCACCACACCAGTAGGCGGTGGTATCCGTTCGCTTAACGTCACGCTGCGCCAAGAATTAGACTTATTTGTTTGCTTACGCCCTATCCAATACTTTAAAGGCGTACCTAGCCCAGTCAAACAGCCTGAAAAAACCGATATGGTGGTTTTTCGCGAAAATACTGAAGATATCTATGCGGGTATTGAATGGGCGGCCAATTCTGATGAAGCAGAAAAAGTCATTCAATTTTTAAGCGATATGGGCATGCGTAAAAAAATCCGCTTTCCTGAATCTGCAGCAATTGGTATTAAGCCAGTGTCGATAGATGGTAGTAAGCGTTTAATTCGTAAAGCCATTCAATATGCGATAGACAATGACAGAAAGTCTGTGACTATCACCCATAAGGGCAACATCATGAAGTTTACCGAAGGAGGCTTTAGAGATTGGGGTTATGAGCTGGCTAAAGAGGAGTTTGCTGCCGTTGAAATTGATGATGGGCCATGGTGTAAGCTAGCTAACGGCATTGTCATCAAAGACTGTATCGCCGATGCGTTTTTACAAGAAATTTTATTGCACCCTGAAGATTATGATGTTGTTGCTGCATTAAATTTAAATGGTGACTATATGAGTGATGCATTGGCTGCACAGGTTGGCGGCATTGGCATTGCGCCCGGCGCTAATTTAAGCAACACAGTGGCGATGTTTGAAGCAACACATGGCACTGCACCTAATATTGCTGGCCAAAACTTAGCGAATCCTAGTTCACTTATATTGTCAGCAGAGATGATGGTGCGCCACATGGGCTGGGGTAAGGCTGCTGACCTTATTTATAGCGGTGTAAGCAAAGCGATTCAATCTAAACATGTGACTGGCGATTTTTCAAGCCAAATGAAAGGCGCTACACAGGTTAGCACCGCTGAATTTGGTGAAGCAATTATCAAACACATGTAAAAAATAACATTGTAAAACAACTAAGGCAGAGCGGCACTATAAGGTTTATATAGTTAGTAGTTTTTAAAGTTAAAATACTTTAGGCTAAAAACATATAATGCCATCCACAAGCAACCGCTTATGAATGGACCCAGCTTTAAAATATTTAAGCCTTTACAATATTAGATGCTTGTTTGCCCTTTGGTCCATCTGTTACATCAAAATTAACACGTTCACCTTCTTTAAGACTCTTGTATCCCCCATCAACAATCGCAGAGAAGTGTGCGAATAAATCATCACCACCTTCATCCGGTGTAATAAATCCAAAACCCTTAGAATCGTTAAACCACTTTACTGTACCTAATGCCATTTTTACATCCTTACCTAATACGAGGCGAACCTCTAAACAAATAGCCCATTTTAAGCAATTTATAGTTAAAACAAGCACCTAAGTATAATTTATAGGTTACTAACTTAAAAAAGTCAAGATGTTATGTTGCTTTTATATCAACGGATTGAACTCTCCAAGGTGTAAATGAGTGTAGAAAGTACACATTCTCTTTACAATAAAATCGTTATAGCGCATGATTGTTCCATATAAAAAATAATGTTTAACTACAGTAGTTTATACAAATTAGATAACCTACTAGATTAAAAGAGACTTTGCATATAAATGGCTATCACTAAACCAACAACATCACTAAGCGGACTTGCTCTTATTCTCGTACAAGAAAAGCTGCTTACTGAGAGTGAAGTGATCACTATTCAATCGCAGGCAGCTGCTCAAAAAAATGCTTTCATTACACAAGCCATTGCTAGTAAAAAAATAACTTCCGAGAAAATTGCAATTACCGCATCAAAAGCTTTTAGCTTCCCCTATTTCAACCTAGACGTATTCAGCCCCGATTACTTGCCAGCTAAATCCATTGACACGAATCTAATGGAAAAAATCGTGTCGTTGCATTGTATAGCCGAAACAATGTTTTATTTGTAGGGCTCTCTGACCCGACTAATTTGCATTCATTAGATAGTGTGCAGTTCCAAATGGGGATGACGTTATCACCTGTTGTTGTTGAAGATGACAAGCTAAGCAAATGGATAACCCTGACTATAGCGTCAAAAGACACTGGCATGAGATCACTTGAGGTCGATGATGTCTTTGAGTTAGACATGGATGAAGATGAAGTGGAAATGGAAGCGGACACACAAGAAGTCGACGATGCGCCTGTGGTTAAATTTTTACAAAAAATGTTACTAGATGCCATTAACATGGGCGCTTCAGATTTGCATTTTGAACCTTATGAAAAATTTTACCGTATCCGCTATCGTGTTGATGGTGAATTGCGGGATATTGCGCAACCACCATTAGCAATTAAAGATAAATTAGCATCGCGCATTAAAGTGATCTCTAAGCTAGATATTTCAGAAAAACGTATCCCACAAGATGGTCGAATGAAATTAGTATTGTCTAAAACACGTACGATTGATTTTCGTGTGAGCACGTTACCGCTCATTCATGGTGAGAAGATCGTGATGCGGATTCTCGACCCGGCAAGTGCTACTTTAGGTATTGAAGCATTGGGGTATGAACCTGATCAACAAAAGTTACTACTAGATGCCGTCAGCCGGCCTTATGGTCTAGTGCTGGTCACAGGCCCTACAGGCTCAGGTAAGACCGTATCGTTATATACCTGCTTAAACATTTTAAACAATCCTGGCGTGAACATTGCCACCGCTGAAGATCCTTGTGAGATCCCATTAGCCGGTATTAATCAGGTCAATGTGAATGACAAGCAAGGCCTTACCTTTGCTAGAGCACTTAAATCATTCTTAAGACAAGATCCTGACATTATCATGATTGGTGAGATTCGTGATCTAGAAACTGCGGACATGGCGATTAAAGCAGCCTCTACTGGGCACATGGTGCTTTCTACACTGCATACTAATGATGCGCCTTCCACGTTGACCCGTTTAATGAATATGGGCATTGCTCCCTTTAATATTGCATCTGCGGTATCACTTATCACTGCTCAACGACTAGGAAAAAGACTATGCAAAAGCTGCAAAATAACTGTCGAAGCCCCCAAAGAAGCATTATTAAAAATTGGCTTTATTGAGGCAGACTTTAAAAAAGAATTTGAAATATATGGCCCTAAAGAGGGTGGTTGTGACCAATGCAACAATGGATACAAAGGCCGTGTTGGCATCTATCAAGTGATGCCAGTTACCGATGCTATTTCTCGTATTATTATGGAAAATGGTAACGCAATTGATATTGCTAACCAAGCAAAAAAAGAAGGTTTCAATGATTTAAGAAGATCTGGCATCATAAAAGTCATACAAGGCTTAACTTCGATTGCAGAAGTAGAGTCTTGTACCAATGAATAACAAGTCAATCAAAATTTTCATTAGCATATTCAACTAAGGGTGAAATATGGCCGCAAGGGCAAGTAGACAATTAACCTACCTCTGGGAAGGTAAAGATAAAAAGGGCAAGGCGCTTAAAGGCGAAGTGCGCGCAAACGGCGAAGCCTCTGTAAAAGCAACCCTCAGGCGGCAAGGCATTACTGTAACTAAAGTTAAAAAACAAAGCAGCTTTGTAAAAAAAGGTAAGGTAAGCGACAAAGATATCACTTTATTCACACGTCAGCTTGCAACCATGATGAAATCAGGTATACCACTATTGCAAGCGTTTGATATTGTAGGTAAAGGGCACAGTAACCCAGCTGTTGCTAAATTATTAGGTGACATTAAAGCAAATGTAGAAACAGGTAGTAGCTTGAGTGCAGCATTTCGTAAATACCCATTATATTTCGACAACCTATTTTGCAACTTAGTGGGTGCTGGTGAGCAAGCAGGCATTTTAGACACGCTTCTAGATCGTTTAGCAACCTATAAAGAAAAAATACTTGCCATAAAAAGCAAAATAAAATCAGCATTAATGTACCCAATATCAATCCTTATTGTTGCTTTCGTCATTACGGCTATCATCATGATTTTTGTAGTGCCTGCTTTTAAAGACCTCTTTAGTGGCTTTGGGGCAAATCTACCGACGCCTACCCTTATTGTAATGGCTATTTCAGAATTTTTTGTTAGCTATTGGTGGGCTATTTTTGCCGGTATAGGCGGCGGTTTATGGCTCTTCTTTTACACTTGGAAGCGCTCAGAGAAGATGCAGGGCACGATGGATAGACTGGTATTAAAATTGCCTATTTTTGGTGAAACGATACGCAAAGCCACACTGGCGCGCTTTGCTAGAACCTTAGCCACTATGTTTGCCGCCGGGGGTACCTTTAGTAGAAGCATTAGATTCGGTAGCTGGCGCTGCTGGCAATCGTGTTTATGCCGACGCTACAAAAAGAATACAAAGTGAAATTAGCACCGGTACTAGCTTAGCTGTCGCCATGCAAAACGCAGACGTATTCCCCAATATGATGTTGCAAATGACGGCTATTGGTGAAGAATCGGGTGCGTTAGACTCAATGTTAGAAAAAGTAGCTGACTTTTATGAAGCCGAAGTTGATGATGCAGTTGAAGGTTTATCAAGTTTAATGGAGCCTATTATTATGGTAGTACTAGGCACACTCATTGGTGGCATTGTGATAGCCATGTACATGCCCATATTTAAACTTGGGGAAATTGTAGGCGGTTAAAAAGCATCAGTATCGTAACATTATCAATGCGCAGTGCTTCTTTAAAGCCTTTTCAATCCTCAGAAACCATCAACTTTTATTGCTTTTCAACCGCACGCTGCATGGCCTCTTCAATTTTCTTGTAAGGCAGCGCCCCCATGATGCGCTTGCCGTCACTAAATATTAGTGTTGGTGTGCTAGTGACGCCTATTTTCCTTGCCAATTGACCTATCTCTTCAAGTGGCACTTTGCAGTTACCCGCTTTACTTGGTAATTTGTTTTCAAATATCCAGTTATTCCAAGCTTCAATCCGATCATCTGCACACCAGATTAATTTTGATTTTTCTGCCGCATTTGGATGCAACTCCTCTAATGGATACAAGAAGGTATAAATCGTCACGTCATCAATATAACTCAACTCATTTTGCTCTAAGCGCTTACAATAAGGGCAATCGACATCAGAAAAAACGGCGATTTTACGACTGCCATTGCCTTTCACAACTTTAATGGCTTTATCTAATGGCAAAGCATTAAAGTCAATTTTAGTTAATTCTGCTAACCGTTCGCCCGTAATATCTTTTTTAGTTTTAGGGTCTACTAAACGCCCTTCCGCAATTAAAAAAGTTAGCTTTTCATCCGTGTAAACAATTTGTCCATTCATAAAGACTTCGTACAAACCGGCATAAGGCGTTTTAATTACGCTTTCTACCTTAAATTTTGGATACGCTACTTGTATTGCTTTTTTGAGTTGCGCTTCGTTGGCAACCGCTAATTGACTGACGGTAACAAATGCTAATGCTGTTACTACAATTGCTGCTAAATATTTTAATTTCATGTGAATCCTCTTGTTATCGGCCGCCTTACGCAACCGCTTTTTTAATAAAAAAATCTTTCATCAATGCCTGTTTATTAAATTGACGCATACCCCAAGCCCTTAATTTTTTTGCCAATGGCTGATCAAAACTAAAGCCAAAATCCAAACCAGACGTTAGGGTACTCATCGCTAAAATATCCGCTTTTCTATTACGCTCATATTGTCGCAAAAAGCTAACATCTCCAATATCATGCAAACCATGTGCACTTTGTAACAAGTCTTGCAGTGCCATGATATCTCTAAACCCCAAATTCATCCCTTGCCCAGCCATCGGATGAATTTGATGTGCCGCATCGCCTACTAACGCAACACGGTTTACAACCAATTGCTGCGCTGTTACTTGCTTAAGCTCAAAACTCAATGGGTCATTAACTAGACTTAGCGCGCCCAAGCAGTTGCCTGATGCTATTTGCACTTGCTCAACCAACGCCCCTCTAGTCAGGTTTAACAGTTTACCAGCCGCTTCGGCTGACACAGACAACACCATAGAGACCTGCTTTAAAGGCAAAGGTAATAAGGCAAGTGTTTGATGCGATGAAAACCACTGCCTAGCAACATTATGATGAGACTGCTCAGTAATAAAATTAGCGACGACAGCAGTCTGATTAAATGCTTTAGACTTAGTTGCAATATTAAGCTGTTTCCTTACAAATGAGTTTGCACCATCTGCTGCGACAAGTAACTTTGCAGATATTGTTGACCCACTTTTAAAATTCAAATTAACACTATTGTCATCATATTGTATCTGCTGACAATCATCATCAGTGACTACCGTCACACCTAGCACTTTTATCTTTTGCCAAAGCGCTGCCGCTAAATTTTGATTTTCAATAATATACGCAAGTTGCGATATATTTGCTTCATCAGCATTTAGTTTTAATGCAGCTTCGCCTGCTTCACCCCAAAGGCGCATTGCCTCAACATCGTTGACTCTAGCTTCTTCAACTAAAGACCAGACGTCCATTTTTTGCAACCAGTTTTTAACCCCTGGTGTAATGGCATAGATACGGCTATCCCATGTATCTGTTTTCTTGATTTCAGGTGACTTTGCATTGATCAAGACAAGCTGTTTCCCAAGTTTTGATAAACTAACCGCGGCGGCAAGACCAACCAAACCGGCTCCCATCACAACGATATCTGCTTTAAGATTATTTACCATGACTCATTTTACTCACCAGCATGCTTTTGACAGGTTTTAATACATCCAACAAACCAAGCCCCATACCACGCAACGATGACAGTCCAATAATATCATTCGAAAAAATATTGACTAAGAAATCTGTAAATAATAAGCCACGTTTTGTATCACGTTTTCTAGTGGCAGCATAAGCCGTCATCATCGCCTGCTTGCCCCATTCAGCTTTTTCAGTATTTGCAAGCGCCGTTGCTAAAACAGTGGCATCTCGCAAACCAATATTAAACCCTTGACCGGCAACAGGGTGCATGGTCTGTGCGGCATTGCCGATGACAACCATATGCGCCATTGGGTTCGACTCGACTTTAGCCATCACTAACGGAAAGCTGAGTCGCTTTTCTACACGCGTAAACTGGCCTAATCGATCACCAAAATGCTGATGAAACGCTTTTAAAAATGCATGGTCTGAAAGCGCTAAAATAGAGGCGATCTTTTCACGCTCACCTGTCCATACCAATGAAAAATCGTGCTCACCATTAGGTAATAAAGCAACTGGCCCTGCTGCAGTAAAGCGCTCATAAGCAATATGGTTATGCGGTAACTCAGCGCTCACTTTCGTCACCAACGCATCATGCCCGTAAGATTTAACATCACGCTCAATATCGGTTAACGTATCAACACTTCGCCCGCCATCTGCAATGACAGCTAAAGCAGTACTGATATTTTGCACTTTATTTTGATGGGCAGTAGAAACTATCGATTGATCTTCTGCCTGCTTAATTGATTGCACTGTTGCATCATTGATCGTTGTTATCGTATTAACAGTGGCAATGATGTCATCTAATGCCTTAGATACTGCGCCATAACTCACAACATACCCAAGCGCATCTAAGTTGTGTTCATGCGCTTTTAATACACTACGCCCTAGACCACCTTTTTGCGAAACATGTATTGTATTGATGGCTGTCGTGTATGGCGCAATATCTGCCCATACACCAATACGCTCAAAAATACGCCGACTGCCATATGATAATGCTAAGGCGCGCGTGTCTTCATGCGCTGCACCAGCAGAACGCGCCTCATAAACATGACATTTTATCTCTTGCTTGGCTAGCAACAACGCTAAGGTAGCGCCAACCGGCCCGCCACCTACAATAATAATTGGATCACTCATCCTGCCATGATGCTTTCTATATTGGCAACCGTTTTTACTGCTGCCTTGCTTAATACCTCATTACCAGTTGGCGTAATCAATACATCATCTTCTACGCGGATACCAATGTTCCAAAAATATTCTGGCACATTTTCCGCAGGGCGTACATAACAGCCTGGCTCTATCGTTAGCGTATTACCTGCTTCAAGCATCGCCCAATTGCCAGCTTTGTCTTTGTAATCCCCCGCATCATGTACATCTAAACCCAGCCAGTGGCCTGTACGATGCATATAAAATTGTCGATAATCACCTTTTTCCAACACAGCGGTTTTACTGCCATGACATAAACCTAAATCGATAAAACCTTGCACTAAAATATCTAAGGCCGCTTCATGCGGTGCGTTCCAATGGTTATTAGGGCCGGCTACTTCTATAGCCGCTAATTGTGCAGCTAACACCAGTTCATAAATGTCTCTTTGTGCGGCACTAAACTTTCCGTTTACTGGAAATGTACGTGTAATATCGCTCGCATAGCCATCTAGCTCACAGCCCGCATCAATTAACAACAAATCACCATCTTTTAATTCACAATTGTTGGCGTTGTAATGCAAAGTACAGGCATTAGCCCCACCAGCCACGATGCTGGTATAAGCAGGCGTTTGTGCCCCTTTTCGATAGAACTCATGTAAAAACTCAGCTTCAATTTCATTTTCCATTTTCCCAGGTTTTGTTTTCTGCATGCCACGGTTATGAGCCAAAGCCGCAATGCTGCCAGCACGGCGCATTAAATCAATTTCAAAAGATGATTTAACAAGGCGTTGTTTATCGAGAAATTGTCGCACATCGTAAATAGCATTCGGCGCAGAAACGCCAGTACGCACTAATGCTTTAACTTTGTTTAGCCAACCAGTTACCTTAGCATCCCATTGTGCATCAGCACCTACACTGTAAAATAATTTAGGTTGGCTGCTCACTAATTTAATCATCATCTCATCAAGCTGATGAATGCTATAAGCTTCATCAAACCCGAATATTTCTAATGCGCCTTCAGGCCCATAACGAAAACCATCCCAAATCTCACGTTCTATATCTTTATCACGACAGAACAAAATGCTCTTTGGCTCGCTACCTGCAATCAACACCAGTACAGATTCAGGCTCTTTAAATCCGCTTAAATAGTAAAAGTAACTATCAAACCGGTATGGATAATGACTATCACCATTGCGCACCATCTCTGGCGCGGTGGGAATAATTGCAATACCCTCACCCATGCTCTGGATCAAAGCATTTCTACGCCGCTTAAATTCATTGATATCGACCATGCTACGCCTTTAAATTAGATAAGCCATTGACTACGATTTTACACGGAATGTTCAATATATTGGTGAGGAATAAAAGCACTTTAGATGCTGTTTTTAATTAGTTACTCTCACTAGTTATTCTTGGATTTTTTCTTTTGTCTATGCCGATAAACAAGAAGGATAGCAATGCCAGCTACATTCGGCCACCAAATATACCAATGTGCCCAAGAAATTCCATCTAAACTATAGTCTGAGATTGGCCAAAAAATAGGCGTAGGGAAGTACGCTTTAGTATGAAACGGAAAATCCAACACGATATGAAAAGGCCATGCCAACATGGCAAAAGCAATGCCTTTTCGCCATAAAGCCACCAATGCAATAATAGGCAGACTGACCACAAAACTGTGTCCAAATGAATAATGCGTAAACAACCATTGTGGCAGACTTTCTATCGGTGGCGGCCCCATGTGCGCAATACCATTTAACAAATTAACCACCATCAACGTACCAAATGAGATTAAATCTGGCATTGCGCCAAAAAATATCGCTAGCAAGGCATAGCGCTTATAGCCAAACAAGCCATAACCCCATAAAGCATGGCTAAAGGTATCCATCTATTTTCTCTCTAAGTTTTTGTGTAATAGCGCATCTATTTTTTCTAAACGCTCTACTGTGCCAATATCATGCCAAACACCTTGATGTTCTACCCCTGTGACTAAATCTTGAATCATCGCTGCTTTAAGCAATGGCGCAAGTTTAGCCGCACTACCCTGCTCAACTGAACTAAATAGACTAGGGTGATAAACCCCGACACCAGAAAAAGTTAATTTTCGTTCTCCCTCTGCGGTCAACTTGCCATTGTTTAAAACAAAGTCGCCATTGAGGTGTTGCGGTGGATTTTTCACCATCACAAGATGCGCTACATTAGGTGTTGTTAACCGCAAACTAGCGAAATCAATATCAGCAAATATATCACCATTGACAACTAAGAACGGGTCTTTTCCTAATAGCGGTAACGCATTAACAATGCCACCAGCCGTCTCTAATGCCGTTTGTTCCGGACTATACTGGATGCTTACACCCCATTGACTACCATGACCTAGCACGCCTTCAATTTGTTGCCCTAAATGTGCGTGATTAATGACAAGCTCTTTAAAACCAGCTTGGGCGAGACGTTCTATATGCCAAACAATCAGTGGTTTATTCCCTACTTTAAGTAGCGGTTTCGGCGTATGCTCTGTCAGCGGGCGCATGCGCTCGCCGCGTCCAGCAGCCAATATCATTGTTTTCATCAAAAGGTATATCCCGCTTTATCTTCGTGTCCTTCGAGCGTGTTTAACAACCTAAGCATGGGCCGTAATTCGATATAACGCCCACAAACACGTCGCAAATAGTCCATGACAAGTGGCATATCTTTAAGATAACCCCCTTTACTATCTCGATGAGATAATCTTGCAAATATACCCAATATTTTAATGTGTCGCTGCGCACCCATCCATTCAAAATTACGATAGAACTCACTAAAGTCATCAGGCACTGGCAAGCCTGCTTTTTTAGCTGGTTGCCAATAACGCACTGCCCAATCGATAATTTGCTCTTCTTCCCAGCTTATATAAGCATCTTTTAGTAAAGACACTACATCATAAGTAATCGCGCCGTATACCGCATCTTGGAAATCGAGAATGCCAGGATTTTCATTACACACCATTAAGTTACGTGAATGATAATCGCGATGCACATAAACCTGTCCCTGACTTAGACTATTTTTAGTCAAAAGGTCAAATGTGGTTTTAAGCACCGCTTGCTGATCTGCTTTTAATGTAACATTAAGCTGTTTAGCAATATACCAATCTGGAAACAATTGCATCTCCCTGTCCAACAAATCCACATCGTAGTTAGGCAGAACATTAGGCTTGCTAGCAAGCTGCAACTTAATTAAAGCATCCGTCGCATCACTGTATAACGGCTGAGCACGCTCAGCATTTAATTGAGATAGATAAGTGTGATCCCCTAAATCACTTAGCAGTAAAAAACCTTGCGCTAAATCTTGCTCAATAACCATTGGTACATTTAAACTGCAATCTGCAAACAACTGTGCAATAGCAATAAATGGCGCGCAACTTTCTTGCTTTGGTGGCGCATCCATTGCAATTAAACTTTCATCTTGCAAATGCACGCGAAAGTAGCGTCTGAAGCTTGCATCTGCCGATGCAGTGCTTAATGTAAACTGCTTTTCTGGTAAGACATTTCTTAACCAGCTTTCTAATTGTGATTTTCTATCCACTCAATACCTTCTTTAATTTGATATTACGCTTTATAATGTCGTTAAGGCCTTATAAAAAGCAATCCCTTTAGCTTCGGCTAATATACGCTTTAATACAATTTAATCACTCGCAGAGAGAATACTATATTTACTCATATTCCATTAGCATTTATCGTCTAACACGCTTTTGACTACCAAGCACTCACACCTAAGACGCGCAAGCAGAATCGCAACAAAAAGATTCATTGCGAACATGGCCAGCATTTATTTACTTGGCTTCTGCGCTTCACTGTCTGCTGAAACAATGTCACTGGAGCTTAACAAGGTTCCTGAAACGATTAAACCTGAAGCAAAACCTAGTGCAATTGAAATCGAAGGTGACAAACTAGATTTATATCTTGACCGTAAAATGCGTGCTGTTGGCAATGCGGTGATTAGCAAAGGTGATCAAAAAGTTTATGGTGACACGATTGAATACGATGTTCAAAATGATGAATTAAAAGTGACTGGTAATGCGCGTATTAACCTTGGGGAAAGCGAAATCACGGGCTCAGCGCTTAAAATGCGCCTGAGTGAAAGTATTGGTGAGATGAAAGATGCAAGTATTACCCTGAAAAAACCATCTAACAACAAAGACAGTGTTAAAGCGATTAACGATCCTACCGTTTACACACAATCAAAACTGCTCAACACGCAAACACTATTGACAGATGACCCTAAACTATTCCAAGAAGACGCGCTGACACCTACAACCATTATTGATCCAAAATTCACTGCTGCTAGAGGTGATGCGGCGGCCGTGATATTTGAAGGGCAAGGGAAAAAGCGTTTAAAAAAGGCACGCTACACCACTTGCGAGGCAGGGGTCGATGATTGGTATATTAAGGCGAATGAAATTGAATTGGATGACTTCACACAATCAGGATCAGCAACAAATGCCTATGTAGAATTTAAAGGCGTGCCACTTCTATATACGCCATGGATAAGCTTTTCATTTAATAATGAGCGAAAATCTGGTCTTTTAGCCCCCACAGTTGGCTCCACCAGTCGCAGTGGTTTTGAAACAGTCGTCCCTTATTACATCAATATTGCGCCTAATATGGATGCAACGGTAGGCCTGCGCTACCTAAGTAAACGCGGTTTACAGTTGCAAAGTGAATTCAGGTATCTTGGTGAAAATTATTCTGGCATTAGTAGTATTGAGTATTTAAATGATGATGACTTAACAGAGCAGCAGCGTTATTTCGTTAACTTCAACCATCGCCACACTTTAGGCCGTGGCTGGTCAGCCGGGTATAACATCGAAAAAGTTTCTGACGATGAATACTTCTCTGACATGTCGACGCGGATTATCAGCACCAGTCGCGTTAACTTGCCTCAGGCTGGTCGTATTGATTACGTTGGCGATGTGTGGCGTTTTAATGGCCTAGTGCAAAAATACCAAACATTGGATGAAATTAATTTTCCATACGAACGCTTACCACAGCTCACACTCACGGCCAATAAAGAATGGGACTATCTGACAGCAGATTTATACAGCCAATGGACATACTTTGATCTGAATAAAGATGCAACTGCTGCACCTACTGGCAACCGCTTAACCGTTTACCCAAGCATCAGTGCCCCATTGACTAACCCTTATGGTTTTATTACCCCTAAATTTGGCATCCATGCGACACATTACGAAGTCAACGATAATGACTTTACCGTCAATGGTCAAAACATTAGTAATAACGCTGATTCACGTACATTGCCCATTTTTAGCTTAGATAGTGGTTTATATTTTGAGCGCGATTTTGATGTAGTGAAAAATAGTTACACACAAACGATAGAGCCGCGTTTGTTTTATGTCTACATCCCTAATGAAGATCAAGATTTGTTACCTGTGTTTGATTCAGGACTTTCTGACCTAAACATGACAACATTATTTACTGAGAACCAATTCACCGGAGATGATCGTGTCAATAATGCTAATCAATTAAGTTTAGCATTAACGTCTCGCATGATTGACAGCGCAACAGGTATAGAACGGTTCTCTACCACAGTCGGCCAGCGCTACTTCTTTACAGATCAGAAAGTGACCTTACCTGGTGGCTCAGCGGCTAGAGACAACTCATCAGACATTATCGCTGCCATGACAGCTCGGCTTTCAAATAAATGGAAATTAGATGCATTTTGGCAGTACAACACTGATGATGATGGTATTGTACGCACTAACTTACTCGCACGTTATAATCCTGAGCCAGGTAAGCTACTCAATGCAGGCTACCGTTATACACAGCAGTTCTTAGAGCAGGTCAACGTATCTGGCCAATGGCCGTTAAGCCGTGGTTGGTACGCTGTCGGTAGAATGAATTATTCTATACGCGAAAAGACGCTGATTGAAAGTTTAGCTGGCCTTGAATATGATGCGGGCTGCTGGCAAGGTAGAGCTGTTGTGCAACGTGTAGAAACCGCAACCGCTGATGCTAACTATGGTCTATTCTTTCAGTTAGAATTAGGTGGACTAGCATCGATCGGTTCTAACCCATTAAACTTGTTAAGACGTGATGTTCCTGGCTATTTAAGCTCAAGTGAAATTCCAGATATTTATAGGCAACAAAATTACAACCAATGAAATTATTTAATTCAATAAACCTTACTTTCTTGCATATCGTATTTGCAAGTCTATTGTCATCAAGCATCTTCTTGAGCCATCGTGCAATTGCCGCAGATAAGATTGTTAAAATCGATCGTATTGTTGCAGTGGTGGATGAAAAAGTCATTACAGAACAAGAGCTTATTGACAGGATTGGCAGCGTATCAAATCAACTAGAACAAAAAGGTAAAGAACTACCACCTCAAACAGTGCTTGAAAAACAGATCTTAGAACGTCTCATCGTTGACAGTTTACAACTGCAACTCGCTGCGAATAGCGGCATTAAAATTAACGATACTGAGCTCAACAAAGCAATCGAACGTATTGCTGAACAAAATGATATGAATCTCGATGAATTTAGAAGCACCTTAGAAAATGATGGCATTAGTTATCAAAAGTTTAGAAATGATATGCGGGATGAAATTACAATCGCAAGGCTGAAAGATCGCGAAATCAATAAGCGCATTACTGTTAGTGATGGTGAAAGTGATAATTACTTAACAACAGAAGCCAATAGTAATGAAAATAAAAATGAATATGATATTTCACACATTCTTATCCGCACACCTGAAGATAGCTCACCAGAACAAGTAGAAGAAGCACAAAAAAAGGTAGATAGCCTGTTTAATCAACTCAGTAACGGTGATAGCTTTGAGCAAGTTTCTGCGAGTTTTTCTGATGCACCAAATGCACTTGAAGGCGGCAATATGGGCTGGCGAAAAGGCAATCAAATCCCTACTTTATTTTTAGCGCAACTAGAAGATATGCAAGTTAGCGACATTTCAAAAGCTGTCCGTAGCCCTAGCGGTTTTCATATACTTAAACTTAATGAGATTCGTAGTGGTAGCTCGCCGCTGATAGTGAACCAAACAAAAGCACGCCATATTTTAATTAAGCTTAGCGAAGTTGTTTCTGATGCAGAAGCACAAGTGAAAATGCAAGCGGTTAAAGCACGTTTAAATAGTGGTGCTAAGTTTGAAGAGATGGCAAGCCAGTTTTCTGAAGACGGTTCAGCAGATAGCGGTGGTGACCTTGGATGGGTGAATCCTGGTGACACAGTACCGCAATTCCAAGCGGCAATGAACGGGCTTGCACTAGGCGAGGTAAGTGAGCCAGTTCGCTCTCCATTTGGCTGGCATATTATTGAAGTGATAGAACGCCGAGAACAAGACATGACAAAAGAAGCCTCTCGTTTAAAAGCACGCCAAGAAATCCGTAAACGTAAAGTTGAAGAAACTTACCAAGACTGGCTTGGTGAGCTACGTGATCGCGCTTTTGTTGAGTTAAGACTTGAAGATGACTTTTAGCCAACCAATCCGGTGACATTCAGCAAAACCCCCTGCATAGTAATCACATCTGGCGAGCCCGCGGGCATTGGCCCAGACTTGTGTTTAATGCTTGCAAAACAAAGCTTTAATGCACATCTTATTATTGTTGGTGATGTCGATATGCTAAAAAAAAGAGCTAAACAGCTCAAACTAGATATAAACCTACAACCATATCAACAAGCGGTGGCAAATAAAAATACTGTTTCTATACTGCATGTACCATGCGCAACAGATGTGTTCTCAGGGACGCTAAATGCACTTAATAGTCAATATGTGTTAAATACCTTAATTTGCGCAATGGATGGCTGCATCAGTGGCGCATTCAATGCAATGGTGACAGCCCCTGTACATAAAGGCATTATTAATGATGCAAACATTAATTTTACTGGTCATACAGAGTATCTAGCAGCGTATACAAAGACTGATCAAGTGGTGATGATGTTGGTAGGCGGTGGCCTACGTGTTGCCCTAGCCACCACCCACTTGCCATTATCTAAAGTAGCCGCAGCGATTACCCAAACAAGCTTAGAAAAAACAATCCGTATATTACATGCTGATTTAGTGGCAAAATTTAAAATCAATACGCCACGTATTTTGGTTGCAGGCTTAAACCCGCATGCCGGAGAAAATAGCCATTTAGGCGAAGAAGAAATTACCATTATCAACCCTGTGATAGAAAAACTACAAAACGAAGGCATGCAACTTATTGGCGCTTTGCCAGCTGATACACTATTTACAAAGAAACATCTCGATCAGGCAGACTGTGTGTTGGCGATGTATCACGACCAAGGGCTGCCTGTACTCAAACATGCAAGTTTTGGTACAGGCGTTAATATCACACTAGGTTTACCCATTATTCGCACTTCAGTTGATCATGGCACAGCGCTAGATTTAGCTGGCACTGGTAATATTGATAATGGCAGCATGCTAGCTGCTATTAATTTAGCGTCTGAATTAGCAGCCAATCAATCTCATACGGTCTAATAATGAAGCATGTGGCAAAAAAACGCTTTGGGCAAAACTTTCTAACAGACCATAGCATTATTACGCAGTTAATTGATTGCATCCATCCAGACAATAGCGAGACCATCATAGAAATTGGCCCAGGGTTAGGTGCATTGACGAAACCACTACTGAGTAAAATAACGCAACTACATGTGATTGAAATTGATCGTGATATTGTTAGCTGGATGCAGCGTGAATACGCTAAACCAGATTATGCGCATAATCAATTAGTGATGCACAATGTTGATGCACTTAAGTTTGACTTTGCCTCGTTAGGGAATACATTGCGCGTCACCGGCAACCTCCCTTACAACATATCTACCCCTATTTTATTCCATTTAATCAAGAACTTAGAATGCATTAAAGACATGCACTTTATGCTGCAAAAAGAGGTTGTTGAACGCATGGTCGCCGAACCCTCAACCTCTGCTTATGGCAGGTTAAGTGTGATGCTGCAATATTATTTACGCATGGAATACTTAATCACGGTGCCGCCAGAGGCATTTGAACCGGCACCAAAAGTAGAATCTGCATTTGTACGCTGTACACCACACACGACATTACCATTCATAGCTAACGACACGGCATTATTTGCTAAAGTGGTTTTAGCCGCATTCTCGCAACGCAGAAAAACCATCCGCAACACCTTAAAAACATTTTTAAATGATGATGATTTTACAAAACTAAATTTAGACTCAAGACTTCGCGCGGAGAATCTAAGCGTGTCACAATTTGTCATGGTGACCAACTACCTCAGCTGATAGTTTGGCTGATATAATTTCAATCTATTCAAAAAAACATTAAGCAGAAAGAAACGCATGAGAATTATTTTATTAGGTGCGCCTGGTGCTGGCAAAGGCACTCAAGCTACTTTTGTTAAAGAACATTTTAATATTCCACAAATCTCTACTGGCGATATGCTACGTGCAGCGGTCAAAGCAGGCTCAGCATTAGGCCTAGAAGCTAAAAACTATATGGATAGTGGTGGCTTGGTGCCTGATAGCGTGATTATCAGTTTAGTGACTGAGCGTATTAAAGATAGTGACTGTAAAAACGGCTTCTTGTTTGATGGCTTTCCACGCACAATCCCACAGGCCGATGCCATGAAAGCTGCTGGCGTCATGATTGATTACGTCGTCGAAATTGATGTGCCCGATAATGCGATCGTTGAACGTATGAGTGGCCGCCGCAGTCATCCTGATAGCGGCCGCACTTACCATATTAAATTTAACCCACCTAAAGTAGCTAATAAAGATGATGTTACTGGTGAGGGTTTAGTACAACGCGAAGATGATAAAGAAGAAACCGTTAAAAAACGCCTTGAGGTTTATCATGCCCAAACCAAACCATTAATAGATTATTACGCTAGCTGGGCCACAAGTGGCGCAGTAGGTGCACCTAAGCATTTAAAAGTAGATGGCTTAGGTGATATGAAGCAAATTAAAGATGAGATTCTGAAAAACTTAATTTAAGAAACCCGTATTTATTTTCTACTACTGACCATCTTTAATTAAGAAAAGAACCTGAATATCACAGGCTCTTTTTATTTAAGCATGATTGACAATCTAACTGCCTATTCAAACAAATAAAAACACTTCAAGGTATAATTTAACCCATTAAACACATCATAAAAGTTACCCGCATCATGCAGCAGCAATATCCATTTAAAGAAATTGAAAAAACATCGCAAGCGTACTGGGAAAAGCAGCGCAGTTTTATCGCACCAGACGCTAGTGACAAGCCTAAATACTATTGTTTATCGATGTTTCCATACCCATCAGGGAGATTACACATGGGCCATGTTCGTAACTACACCATTGGCGATGTGCTCAGCCGCTATCACCGTATGCGCGGCTTTAATGTCATGCAACCGATGGGTTGGGATGCTTTCGGCCTACCTGCCGAAAATGCAGCAATAGCAAATAAAACTGCACCTGCCACATGGACTTACAGCAACATCGAAAACATGAAAACGCAACTCAAACAACTGGGCTTAGCGGTTGATTGGCAACGTGAATTTGCAACCTGTACACCAGCATATTACAAATGGGAGCAATGGCTATTTACCGAGTTATACAAAAAAGATTTAATCTACAAAAAAACTGCAACAGTTAACTGGGACCCAGTGGATGGCACTGTGCTCGCTAATGAGCAGGTCATTGATGGTAAAGGTTGGCGTTCAGGCGCAGTGATCGAAAAACGTGATATCCCGCAGTACTTTATGAAAATTACTGCTTATGCAGATGAATTACTCGAAGACTTAGATAAATTAGATGGATGGCCCGAGCAGGTAAAAACGATGCAGCGCAATTGGATAGGCAAGAGCTATGGTTGCGATGTGGAGTTTCCTGTCACTGGCGGCGGTAATCACTTAAAAGTGTACACCACGCGCCCAGACACACTCATGGGTGCAACATACGTAGCGGTCGCCGCAGAACATGCGCTAGCGACAAAGGCGGCTAAAGACAACCCAAAATTACAAGCATTTATAGATGAATGCAAAATGGGTAGTGTTGTAGAAGAAGATGTCGCCACTGCCGAGAAAAAAGGCATGGATACAGGCTTGTTTGTAACGCACCCATTAAGCGGTGAACAATTACCAGTTTGGGTCGCTAACTATGTATTGATTAGCTATGGTGAAGGTGCTGTGATGGCTGTGCCTGCGCATGATGAACGTGATTTCGAATTTGCACAAAAATATAAACTAGCCATCAAAGCAGTGATTAAGCGTACTGATGATGACGTCCTGCCAATGGTAGAACATGGCGTTTTATTTAACGCTGCACCATTTAACGATTTAGATTTTGGTGCTGCTACTAGCGCCATCGCGGCTGCGTTATCAGAAAAAAAACTGGGAGAAAAACGTACACAATATCGCTTACGTGACTGGGGCGTTTCACGTCAACGTTACTGGGGCTGCCCTATTCCTATCATCCATTGTAAAAAATGTGGTGAAGTCACTGTGCCAGCGGATCAATTACCGGTAAAACTCCCAGAAGACGTGGTGATGGATGGTGTAGGCTCACCCATTAAAAAAGACCCTAGCTTTTACGAAACAAGCTGCCCAACTTGCGGTGAACCTGCAACACGCGAAACAGACACCCTAGACACATTTTTTGAATCATCCTGGTATTTTGCACGACATGCCAGCCATGATAATAATGACAGCATGTTAGACGAACGTGCGAATTACTGGCTACCTGTCGATCAGTATATTGGCGGCATTGAACATGCCATTTTGCATTTACTATACGCCCGTTTTTTCAACAAACTCATGAGAGACGTAGGTCTACTTAAAAATGATGAGCCTTTTAAAAACTTGCTGACACAAGGCATGGTACTAAAAGACGGCACAAAAATGAGTAAATCTAAAGGCAACACCGTTGACCCACAGGGCTTAATTCATCACTACGGTGCAGATACTGCACGCTTATTTATGATGTTTGCAGCGCCACCAGAACAAAGCTTAGAATGGGCCGACAGTGGCGTAGAAGGCGCAAACCGCTTCTTACGCCGGTTATGGAAAGCTTGTTATGAGCATTTAGTGCATGGTGTTGTAGGTGCCTATACCGATGGTGACTTAGCTACTGAACCCATGCCTAATGAACTCAAACAACTGCGCTTGCAATTACACCAAACCATAGAAAAAGTAGGTGATGATTATGGTCGTCGCCATAGTTTTAATACCGCCATTTCTAGCGTGATGGAGTTAATGAATGCATTGGCAAAAATAGAAGCGACCGATGCGTTAACAAGGAGTGTCCGTCAAGAAGTATTGCAAAATGCTGCTTTATTACTCTCACCTATCGTGCCGCATATTTGCCAAGCACTCTGGTCAGAACTATGTCCAGAAAGCCATATTCTTGAAACAAGTTGGCCCATAGCGGATAAAAAAGCCATGGTGCAAGATGAAGTCGAGCTGGTATTGCAAGTCAATGGTAAGCTACGCGGCAGCATGGTGGTCGCACGCACTTTAACAAAAGATGCCATTGAAAAAACAGCGATTGAACAACCATGTATCACGAAATTCTTGGTAGATGGTGCAAGTGTGCGTAAAATCATTGTAGTCCCTAATAAGCTTGTTAACATTGTCATAGGATAAAAGTTGAAATCTCTACGCATTTGCTTACTGTTATTTACGCTTGCTAATTTAACAGCCTGTGGCTTCCATCTACGTGGGTCCGCTGACATCCCTTTCAGTTCTATTTTTATTCAGGGTAATACTTTGGTTATTTCCAAAGACCTTAAGCAATTTTTTATTACAAACAAAGTCGCTATTTTAGATTCAGCTAAGGATGCAGAATTATTGCTTGAATTAGTTGGAGAAGAAAATGAGAAACGCATTCTATCGCTAGCAAGCACAGGTGCCGTCAACGAGTTTGAACTGTATTATCGTGTGCACTACCGCAGTAAACTTGCAGGCCAAGAAACTTGGAGCCAAGTGCAAACAATTGAGACTAGGCGTGACTTCACCTACAGCGATGCCGATATTTTGGCCAAGCAAGTTGAAGAAAAAAGATTGAACGAGAGCATGCAGCAAAATGCTGTCAGCAGCATAATACGCAGACTGTCTGCTTTTAAAAAACATTCTCAATAGCTGTCAATTAAAATGCAGTTAGCGCAAGATGAACTTAAGCAGCATTTAACAAAACAACTGGCGCCCTTGTATGTGCTCATTGGTGATGAACCATTAGCGCAAAGTGAATGTTTAGACGCCATTAGAAAAGCCGCTCGACAAGCAGGTGCTGATGAACGTACTAACTTTATTGTAGAGCGTGGCTTTAACTGGCAAAGTATTCAACAATTTGGCCAAGCACTTTCACTATTTTCATCTCTGCGTATGCTTGAGGTTCATGTCCCAAATGGAAAGCCTGGCGTTGATGGTGGCAAGGCGTTAACAGCGTTAGCAAAAGATACCATTCCAGATACAACCACGATTGTCGTGTTGCCAGAACTCGCGCGTGAAACAAAAAAAAGCGTATGGTTTAGTGCGTTACAAAATACAGCTGTTTGCATCGCCCTCAATGGAATTAACCCAGCGCAATTACCGCAATGGATTGCAAAACGACTGGCATTACAAAACCAAAGCGCTGATCCTGCTTCACTAGCATTTATGGCGCATCAAGTAGAAGGTAATTTACTTGCTGCCCACCAAGAGATTCAAAAACTTGGCTTGCTGTTTCCTGAAGGTGAGTTAAGCACAGATGAAATTAGCGCTGCTGTGCTTAATGTCTCTCGATACAATGCTTTTCAACTTGGTGAGGCTGTGTTAGCTGGCAACACAGAACGTACCGCACGCATTTTACAAGGCTTAAAAGATGAGGGCGAACAGCCTGTTGCCGTGATGAACCCGCTTATCTGGGTATTACGCCCACTAGTGCGTGTTAAGCATGCACAAACCAATGGCGAAAATATGAATAGCGCGATGATGGCCGCACGTATTTATGGTGATAGACAACAACTGACGAAAAAAGCGCTGTCGCGGCTAAGCTTACGCCAGCTAGAAGCCGCCTTACAAAAACTGTGCGATATTGATAGAATCAGTAAAGGTGTTAAATTAGGCGATGCATGGCTAGAATTATCTAGATTATGTTTTGGTTTAGCTAAAATCCGCGCTAAACAACGCTAATATCACAAAATTTATAAAAGAAAATTAAACATGCAAAATATTAAAAAGTATATGCAGCAATTGGGCGAAAATGCTCGCAATGCATCAAGACTAATTGCTAGTGCAGATAGCAATGCAAAAAACCAAGCGCTTACTTATATCGCTGAAGCAATATTACGCGAAAAAAATAGCTTGCTTGAAGCGAATGCTGAGGATTTAACAGCCGCAAAAAAGAATGGTTTAGAAAGTGCGTTATTAGACCGCTTAACACTCACTGCAAAAACTGTAGATAGCATGGCAGAAGGCCTATTGCAAATTGCTGCGCTAGCAGACCCTATTGGTCAAATGAGCAACTTTAAATACATGCCTAGCGGCATTCAAGTGGGTCAAATGCGTGTGCCTTTGGGCGTCATTGGTATCATCTACGAGGCACGCCCTAATGTAACTGCCGATGCGGCTGGTTTATGTATTAAATCAGGCAATGCTGCTATTTTACGTGGCGGCTCAGAAGCCATTCATTGTAATCAAGCACTCGCAAAACTGGTGCATGAAGGTTTGAAGAAAACCGGCTTACCACAGGAAGTGGTACAAGTGGTTGAAACCACCGACCGCGCAGCTGTGGGCGAACTCATCACTATGAAAGATTATGTGGATGTGATTGTGCCACGTGGTGGTAAAGGTCTAATTGAGCGCATTGCTAATGATGCGCGCATTGCAGTGATTAAACATTTAGATGGCAACTGCCATGTCTATGTCGATCGTGACGCAGACTTTGAAAAAGCACTCAACATTGTAGACAATAGTAAAACGCAGCGTTTAGGCACCTGTAATACCGCTGAATCTTTACTCATAGACCGCGCCATTGCAAAAGATGTTTTGCCAAAAATAGCAGCAGTACTCATCAATAAAAGCATCGAGATTCGTGGTTGTGCAGAAACATGTGCAATGGTAAAAGAAGCAAAAGTAGCAACGGATGAAGATCATTACACCGAGTATCTAGATGCTATTATTTCATGCAAAGTCGTTGATGGCTTAGATGCTGCCATTGCGCATATTAACGAACATTCATCACAGCACACGGAAAGCATTGTGACTGAAAATTACACTAAATCACGCCAATTCTTACGTGATGTTGATTCAAGTAGTGTCATGGTCAATGCTTCTACACGCTTTGCCGATGGTTTTGAATATGGCTTAGGTGCTGAAATTGGTATTTCTACAGACAAACTACACGCACGTGGCCCTGTCGGTTTAGAGGGCCTCACTTCCCTTAAATATGTCGTATTAGGCGACGGTCACGTTCGTACTTAGTAACAAGAAATCATATAATTTAGCATTCTACAATCTAAAACATATAATTTAAGATCATGCGTTTAGTCGGCATTCTTGGCGGTACCTTCAACCCTATCCATTTTGGGCATTTACGCATGGCGCAAGAACTCGCGGATGCGCTAGCCTTAGATGAAGTAAAGTTTATCCCTTCAGCCAAGCCACCGCATAAAGACAGCGTGACGGTATCAGCAGAACACCGCTCAGCCATGGTACAAGCTGCCATTGCAGACAACCCACTGTTTACGCTAGACGAGCTAAAGTTCAACCGTTTTGAATTAAATCATGACGGTGCGTCTTACACCATTGACACACTCATTTCACTGCGAGAGTCTTTAGGTAAAAACACTGCACTGTGTTTAATGATGGGTAGCGATGTCTTTATTAAGCTCAACACATGGCACCGCTGGCAAGAACTGCTGGACTACGCACATATCGTATTAGTACAAAGACCGCAATCACAGCCGCAAGGTGACCTGCCTAAAGAGATGGAAGCATTAATGCGTGACCATTACACAGAACAACATTCCGATTTAAGTGATGAGAGTGCGGGCTTTATTACCATGCAAAATATTACCGAACAGGACATTAGTGCTACGTATATTAGAAACTTATTAAAACATAGACAATCAGTGCGTTATTTATTGTCCGATGTTGTTGGTGAATATATCCAGCAACATCGATTGTATCAACCGTAAGCTATCGTTAGCTTCTAAAATATGGCACGCAAACCAGGCCCTGGAATCTGTGTACATTGCCTTAAGGAGGTACCAAAAAGAAACTGGGATCATGTTTTTCCTCAAGGGTGGTATCCAGACACCACACCTGAGAATCTTGAAAAATGGAAAATACCTACCTGTAAAAACTGTAATGATGAATACGGGAGGATAGAAGATGATTTAGGAATCGTACTCTCTGCATGCATTAACCCTAAATCCACGCAGGCTTCTGGAATTTGGAAAAAAACTCTTAGAGCCCTTAGTCACTCTCATGGAAAAAACTCTAAAGATAAACAAGCGCGAGAACGAAAGAAGCTTAAGCTCCTAGGTAATATACTCAAAGGTGAAGATATTCCGAGTCAAGGTACATACCCAGGACTAGAAGAGCGCTGGGGAAGGCCACATAACGAACAAGCTGCTTTACTAGTGCCAGCTAAACATCTTCAAAAGTTAGCGGAAAAAATAGTTAAGGGATTAGCATTCATTGAAGATGGTCAACTAATTCATTCAGAGGTGGAAATAGAACATCACGTTGTAAATAAAAAAGGCGCTCAGCCTATAATAGAAGTATTGGATAAATTTGGTGAGGAGTATTCTCGAGGCCTTGGAATAAGCGTCATTCGTGCAGTAACGCCAGATGACAGAGTCTCCGCACTTTATAAGATAACTGTATGGGGTGAACTGGTAATGTATGTATCGGTTTTGAGGAATGCCATGTAGATAGAAAACTCTTTAATCAACCCACTTAGATTCAAATAACAGTGGCGACCCTAACTGTTCGATAATCGCTTGAACATTCTCTTTCCGCAACTGCATTTCAGGATCAATATGATTAACTACCCAGCCATGCAGCACCAAACCACGTGCTTTGATGACTTCTGTTGTTAGTAAACTATGGTTGATACATCCGAGCTTCATCCCAACAACTAGCACTACTGGAATATCCAAAGCTGCTGCTAAATCAGCCAAGCTATTTTGTGCATTGAGCGGCACCAAAAAACCACCAGCGCCTTCCACAATCACTACGTCAGCCATCGTAGCTAATTGGTCATAGGCCTGTTTGATTTTTTCAATTTGGATTTCAACGCCCGCTTTTTCAGCCGCTAAGTGTGGGGCGATATGTTCATTAAAGCAGTAAGGGTTAATCAGTGCTTGCGGTGCTTCAACATTGCTAGCAGCTGTTAGCTTTTGCACATCTTCATTCACCCATTTGCCATCTACCAACTCGCACCCTGCTGCGACTGGTTTCATGCCAATGACTTTTAAACCTTGCGCAACGTATTGCTGAATTAGCTGGCAGGCAACATGCGTTTTGCCTACATCAGTATCGGTACCTGTAATGAAAAATGCTTTTGTCATTATTTGCTAATTTCTGACTTAATTAGCTTCTAGGGCTAAAATTGATTGGTGAAACACCATCGCCTAAATCTTGATTATGGTAATCATTGGCTTCTGGTGTCCATGCATGGCCGTAGACGACTTCAAATGTGGCAGGCAGTTTGCCATCATCCATACGGAACTGCTCGTATTGTTCAGTCAATGATTTAAGAAAACCTTTACCAGCTAAACCACGGCCACGGCCTTGGGTTGCATTATTGGCGCCAATAGACTTCAAATCTACCATCACACCCCTCACATCATCATAAGTGAGTGTGTAATGTTCAATATCTAACACGGGTGCATTAAACCCCACTCTGGTAAGCGCATCGCCAATATCATGCATATCAATAAAGCGGCTGACATGGGTATGGCCATTGTCACTCGCCGCACGTAACTCTTTTAATGTATCGGGCCCAAACGTACTAAAAATAAATAGGCTATTTGGTTTTAATACGCGCCTTACTTCAGCAAAACTTTTATCTAAATCGTTACACCATTGTAGCGCTAAGTTAGACCAGACAATATCTATTTGGTCATCAGCGACAGGCATGTTCTCAATATCAGCACAAATGAGTTTTTTGCTCCCAAAAGCCTTTTTCAATAATGATTGCTGTGCGTGTGCTTTTTCCAGCATTGAAAAAGCTAAATCTAACGAAAAAACTTGTGCTGATTTAAAACGCTTTTGTAGTGAAGCACTACCATGGCAGGTACCACAGCCAAGGTCTAATATTTTTTTCGGTGCGGCTTTAATTAAACCTAAGCGACTAAACATTTCATCGCGAACTAGCTTCTGCAAGACTGCAGCTGCATCATAGGTGTTAGCAGCACGATCAAAAGCGGCACGTACCCGTGCTTTATCAATACTATAAACGTCCATCGCTAGACGTCAGGCTCTAAAAACTGATCTAGCGCTTCAATAAATTGTTCACTATGCGATAGAAATGGTGCGTGTGCAGCGCCAGAAATAACGCGTAAAAAACTCTTAGGTAAATGTCGCATCATCCAATGCGCAGCCTGTAGGGGTGCCAAAGTGTCTCGGTCACCATGAATCAATAGCGTTGGTTTATTAATACCTGCAACAACATCACGCAGATCTGTTTCTAGCAAAATAGCTAAGGCGTCTTGCAATGCATTTTGAGAAGGCATTGGCTTTAGCTCTAGAGAAGCGCGCAGCTGTTTAATGGTTTGCCGCGCATCTTTTGCTTTCATACACTGCAAGGTTAAAAAACGCATCATTGCTTGTTTATAATCCGCATTGATATTTTCTGTAAAATCACTAAAATATTTTTCGCTAATTGCCAGCGGCCAATCATGCTTTTCAGTAAAACATGGGGTTGACCCGACTAACACTAACCTTCGCACACGCTCGGGCTGGCTAACAGCAATACTTTGTGCCACTAGCCCACCAAGTGACCAACCCAATACATCAGTCACACCAGGCATGACTTCTGCTACTTCATTTGCCAATGTGTATAACTGAGATTGTTCAACCGGCTGGCTATTACCTGTGCCAGGCAAATCAACTAGGTAAAGCATATAGCGCTTTGATAAACGTTCGACTAAAGGCTGCCACACACCACTATGCATACCCCAACCGTGGATCATGACCAATGGTTTGCCTTGTCCTATAATTTCTACGTAACATGTCATGCTAATTCACCTTCTGCTTCATTAATTGCTTTAGCCAATTGTAATACATCACTTTCTGTATGTGCTGCTGACAGAGAAATACGCAAGCGTGCTGTATTCACTGGCACGGTCGGTGGCCGTATCGCTGGCACGAGAATACCTTGTAATTGTAAGTGTTCGCTTAGCTTAAGTGCATGATAATTACTACCCACTAACAATGGTTGAATAGCGGTATCGGAC
>WASW01069553.1_pt1 | contig 33933 bp, 31 predicted proteins | sample 5698521 | NCBI WGS metagenome assembly WASW01 (sample SAMN11175560, study PRJNA528189) | sponge metagenome | isolation source: marine sponge | host: Leucetta | place: Antarctica: Western Antarctic Peninsula, King George Island | collected 2013-01
GACGGTTTATGCGACGATGTATCCGATAATTTCCGCGTCATATCGCCCAAGGGGTTTCGGGTTCTGACGTGAACGGGGTATATATAAAAAACAAATCTGCATTTTTAATCGTGAACAACTGACCAAACATATCTTTAACAAGACCGTCAAAATTCCCAGCCGCTGTACGAACATGCTGTTCGCGCCTGTTGAAAGGTCGGAGGTGTGACAAATGCACATGCACCAATCCGCGCCCTTCTTTTAGCTTCTCAAGCCGATGCACATAATCAATGAGCAACTTTTCCTGAGACGGCATTTTATCTGGTTGTGTCGCCATCTTGTTTAGTTCCACCTACTCATGATTTTGGTGCCACCTTGACCTTGGCCTTGGCCTTTGGCTTTACCTTGGACCGGGTCATGGCATGAAACAGTTTATCAATAAAATACCCCTGGAAACGAGAGATGCCGAGTGCCAAACCCCATTTGACAGCTTTCTCAGAATCCACACGAGCCAAAATCATACTTTCTGCACCGGCATTCTGGACCGTTTCACGGAACATTCTTAGTCGACCATCGTCATCGGTTTCGCTTTCAAAATCTTTACCCCAGGCAACCTTGATGAAATCAGGTTTTAGGTTCGCTGGATCAAAGAATTGCAGCGACATCGGGTTCACACCGTCAACAAGCACTTTGTAACCGCGCTCTTGCAGCATATCGCGCGCATATCCATAGGTATTCATATCGGCAAAGATATCGATAACTTGAAACTCGACCACAAACTTATCGGCATTGTCGCCAACCAGCTTGTTGAAATTCGAAAAATCACGCGATAGCACTGTGCCAATATTGAGATTCAAACTGATCGGTTCGGCAATCTCATCAAAATTCTTACGGCCAATAACGGAAAGCACACGCTTATCTAACGTTTCGGTTAAATATTGAAACAACCAGGCACTCGAGAACAAATTAATTGCAGGCGCTACACGTTCTTTAAGTTCTGACATCGCAATGAAGTGTTCCCGAAACACGATTGATCCAGCTTCACCCGGCGCAATCCGAATACACGTTTGTTGACGGATCAAATCCGCAATCCGCGTTGCCTGGAGCTTTTGGTTAATCGCCGCCAGGTTCTTTGCCGAAATCGGCTCACCCGTGCCTTTGTTGGTTTCGTCGGTACGCGCACGTTGCAACTCTTCGACTTGCACTTGCGCTTTTACCGAGAGTTCGGTCGCCGCAGACAAAAAGGCAGCGAAATCTTCACGAGTTGCAAGATCAAACTAGGTCGACATTCGGTCTTCGAATTCATCCTCGCCCAAAGCCAATGGGTCTTCACTGAACATTGAGCGCACTTTGTCGATGTAAGGATCAATATCCTCGACCAGAATTTCGCGGCAGAGCAGGACCAAGTCCTTGTTCATCATCGAATAGACGACGGCATCGTTGCCTGCGACAAGGTTGTCGAAAACCCGAGTCGCGATATTAATGAAGTGTGGCTGGCGATTACTGGCACGCAATTCAGACAAGTGAATATGTACGGCGAAGTACCCCGTCGGGTTTTCTTCGATCCGCGATAGCCTTTCCAGCAACACAGCTTCCTGGGTCAGCGATTTATCTAAGGGCTTCACCATGCCTACCTTGTATTCCGACGGGCTTCACAAACCGTTAACGATAGCTGAAAATGATCCCATATCCCATCATGCAGTTATTATTGTGCCAGAGGCATCAACACCATACCAGAGCTTCCAAACACCCGGTCAAGTCAAGCATTCAGGCATTTACCTGCCCAAAGGCCTATGTGTCTATGCGATTGGTGCCATTTTTAGTGAATTTACACTTTTAGAGCGCCTTCAAGCCATCAATCAAAAGGATACTGCTTAAAACTCCTCATCCCATCATACCATCAACGACTTATGCGGCTTAGTTGATCGTGGTCCAAATTCATTTGATGTCATCGAACGGTCGTAGCGCTTGAAAACGGTCATTTATTATTCCTGAGTACCTGATTGCTTTCGCCTTGGCCCTTTGGCCCCTCAGTGGTAGTTTCCGACACCGTAAAGTTTGATGTGATTTGAGAGGCGCTGTGAGTTCATTATTAGCAAAAAAAGTCCTGGTAACAGGCGGAGCCGGATTCATTGGCTCGCATCTGTGTGAACGCTTGGTCGCACGTGGCAACGACGTGTTATGTCTGGATAATTTTTTCACAGGCGCAAAAGCAAATGTCGCACATCTTTTGAACGCTGATAATTTTGAGCTTCTACGCCACGATGTCACTGTACCGCTTTTTGTCGAAGTTGACGAAATCTACAATCTCGCCTGTCCAGCATCACCGGTGCACTATCAATATGATCCGGTGCAGACAACCAAGACCAGCGTGCATGGCGCCATTAACATGCTTGACCTTGCCAAGCGTACAGGGGCAAAAATCCTCCAGACGTCCACCAGCGAAGTGTACGGTGACCCCGAAGTCCATCCGCAGCCTGAAAGCTATAAAGGCAACGTCAATCCAATCGGTCCACGGGCATGTTATGACGAAGGCAAGCGCTGTGCCGAAACGCTGTTTTTTGATTATCATCGCCAGAATAATCTGAACATTCGGGTTTGCCGTATTTTCAATACGTATGGTCCCCGTATGCATCCCGAAGATGGTCGCGTCGTTTCCAACTTCATCATGCAAGCGCTCCGCGGTGAGCCGTTGACACTTTATGGTGACGGGTCACAGACAAGGTCATTCTGCTATGTAGATGATTTGGTGGACGGTATCTTGGGACTTATGGACGCACCAGACGAGAATACCGGTCCGATGAACCTTGGTAATCCCAACGAGTTTACAATTCGCGCCTTGGCCGAGACCGTTGCCGAGATGACCGGCGCTAAGTCGGAAGTTATTTTTAAGCCATTACCTGAAGATGACCCGACACAGCGTTGCCCTGACATCACATTAGCGAAATCAGTGCTCGGATGGGAACCAAAAATACAACTTCGAGACGGCTTGGCTCGGGCCATCGAATACTTCAAAAGCATTTCTTAAAAGCGAGACGCGGCCTGTCATGAAGCAAGTTATTCAATCACGACGAAGCGGCAAACTGGCCCTCAAACATGTGCCGGCAACGCAAGTTCGCGCAGGGCATCTTTTAGTGCGCACGCGCGCCTCGCTGATTTCGGCCGGCACCGAGCGTATGGTTGTGGATTTCGCCAAAAAAAGCTTGGCAGGCAAAGCACAAGCGCGCCCCGATTTGGTGAAAAAAGCCCTCGCAAAAGCCAAGAAAGAAGGCCTTTGGAATACGTGGAAGGCGGTCATGGCACGGCTTGATGAACCTTTGCCACTCGGGTATTCCGCCGCAGGCGAAGTCATCGCCGTGGGCGCTGGTCTTGAAGCAGAATTTCGCGTCGGCGACCGGGTTGCAATGGCCGGTGCCGGGATCGCCAATCATGCTGAACTGAATGCTGTTCCCCGCAATCTTGTCGCCAAAATTCCAGATAATGTCAGTGATGACGACGCTTGTTACGGGACCGTTGGTGCTATCTCCATGCATGCAGTGCGTAATTTGAAAGTTGGACTTGGCGACATTGTTGGCGTTATTGGCTGCGGTCTCGTTGGTCAACTCGCAATACAATTCCTGACCCTGTCCGGTGCCCGTGTTATTGCTTTCGACTACGCTGAAGATCGCTTGGAATTGGCCAAGGCATCCGGCGCAATCGCGGCCTTTAAACCGGATGAGAATGCCAGCAATATTGTCCAGGGCCTAAGCGCCGGACGTGGCGCCGACGCCGTACTGATCTCAGCCGCCACATCGTCGAGCGATCCATTTAATGTAGCCGCTGACATTGCACGCGATCGGGCAAACATTGTCATGGTCGGCCTCACCGGCACGACCTTTCCATACCAAACGTTCATGACGAAAGAACTGAACCTAACGGTATCGCGCTCATATGGACCAGGACGGTATGATCCTGATTTCGAAAGCCGTGGCGTAAAGTACCCAGTAGGCTGGGTGCGCTGGACCGAGACTGAAAACTTAGGCGAAACGCTTCGCCTTTTGGCCCCTGAAAACGCGACCCGACTGGATGTTGCATCGCTGACATCACACAGATTTCCGCTTGAAAATGCCGAAGACGCTTATGCGTTGGTGACCAGTGGCAAAGAACGGCACTTGGGCGTTGTCCTCACCTATTCAGGTGATAGCGATCCCAAGCAAACTGTTCAGGCGATGCGCACATCAAATCCGGGTTCTGGCTCATGCGTTATTGGCGCAGTCGGTGCAGGCAACTTCGCTCGAGCCGTATTGCTTCCAGCCTTAAAGTCTTTATCCGATGTACGCCTAAAAACATTGGCGACCCAACGTGGTGCATCCGCAGAAAACAGTGCTGAGACTCACGGGTTTGAAAATGCTGCCAGCGACATCGATATCGTGATGAGCGACAGCGAGATCAACAGCGTGATCATCGCAACGCGTCACGATAGCCATGCAGCAATGACAGCACAGGCGCTCCGGGCTGGAAAATCAGTGTTTGTTGAAAAGCCATTGGCCCTTGATCTCGATCAGCTCAACGACGTTATTGATGCTATTAATGGTGCGGATGGCTTTGTACAAGTCGGTTTCAATCGACGGTTTGCACCACAAATGGCCGAGCTCTGTGATCATTTTAAAGATACGACTGGACCAAAAGTCATCACCATCCGTGTAAATGGTGGTGCTATAGAGGGCGGTCACTGGACCCAGTCTTCTGATGAAGGCGGTGGACGTGTCTTAGGTGAGATGTGTCATTTCGTCGATTTAGCACGGCATTTATCTGGCGCTGCAATCAGCAGTGTACGTGCCGATGCCGCGACCGCGGAACACGGCAGCGGCGATGACGTGATCGCAAATCTCAGCTTTGTTGATGGCAGCATCGCCAGCATTATTTATACAGCGCGCGGTGATACGTCTTTACCAAAAGAACGTATCGAAGTTTTCGTGGGCGGGCGTGCAGGTGTATTGGATGACTTCCAATCTTTGACGTTGGCGGCTGGCGGCAAGACCACCACATCGAACGCCAGTCAGGACAAAGGCCATAAGCAGCAAATAGCCGCTTTCGTCGCGTGTGTTACCAATGGTGGTAGCGCCCCGATTGATGAGGCGGAATTGATCGAGACGTCTGCCGCAACCATTGCCGTGCTTGAAAGCCTGCGTACCGGCAATCGCATCGAAATATAGGAAACGTTATTGATGGATATTGATGCTTTTTATAACAGTGAGTTTTCCGAACATAGTGATGTCGTTCTTAAAACCCGTGACGCCTGTGCCGCATCGTTTGCTGCATTGCTGGAACGCTCAGCTGAAAGTGTGCGCCACGGCGGTAAAATAATATTCTTTGGCAACGGTGGCAGCGCTGCCGACTGTCAGCATCTTGCGACAGAACTTACGATCAGATACAAAACGGATCGCGCCCCTATTGCTGCGATTGCACTCACCACTGATTCGTCAGCACTGACTGCAGGCGGAAATGACCTAGGGTTTGAAAACATTTTTTCGCGCCAGATTGAAGCCTTAGGTAAACCGGGTGACGTTGCCATTGGTATCTCGACATCGGGAAATTCCGAAAATGTCATCCGTGCCCTGAATGCGGCAAAGTCGATGGATATTGTCCCAGCAGCCCTTGGCGGCAAAGACGGCGGCAAGCTAGTTGGCATCGCAGACCCGTTCTTGATCGTCCCATCTGATACTACGGCGCGAATTCAGGAAATGCACATTATGTTAGGTCAGATGCTGTGTGGCGCCCTTGAAATCGAGTTAGGCTTGGTATGACAACAGACCGTTCCAGATTGATCCCCTTGGTTGAAAACATCGACGGCACGCATGTGCTTGTGGTCGGCGATGCTATGCTGGATCGATTTGTGACCGGCGACGTTGAGCGTATTTCACCAGAAGCCCCGATCCCTGTTCTTCGTGTGACAAACGAAACACGCATGCCCGGCGGCGCTGGCAATGTTGTCCGCAACTTGGCCGCCCTTGGCGCGAACGTGACGTTTATTGCAGTGACCGGACAAGACGCTGCAGGGGACGAGCTTGCCCAGGCATTAAGTGAAAGCCCACTTGTCACAGCAAATCTGGTGGCAGACCCGGCACGTTCAACAACCATCAAAGTCCGCTACGTTGCTGGCAATCAGCAAATGCTGCGCGCCGACTGGGAAGCCGATGCAACATTGGAACGAAACATCGCTGACGATCTTTTAAAGCGCGCCGTCGATGCTGTCGCTGGATGCGATGCGGTGGTGCTTTCTGATTATGACAAAGGTGTGCTCGCAGATGGCCGTGCCGTTGCCATTATCAATGCCGCGAAGGCTGCAAATATTCCAGTTATTGTTGATCCAAAAGGCGATGGTTACGCGCGCTATCAAGGCGCGGACTTAATTACACCGAACCGCAAAGAATTGGCTCATGCAACAACGCTCACAGCCGAAAATGATGACGCCATTGTCACAGCAGCGTCGTCATTGATTGATGCGCACGGCCTGGGCGGTATTTTAGTCACCAGAAGCGCCGACGGTATGACCCTCGTCGATCAGGCAGGCACACCGACGCACCTGCCTGCCGAAAGCCGGGAAGTCTTCGATGTGTCTGGCGCAGGCGATACGGTTGTCGCGTGTGTCGCGGCAATGGTGGGTGCGGGGAGCGCACTTAAGGATGCTGCTGCCGTGGCCAATGTTGCTGCCGGGATCGTTGTTGCAAAAGTCGGCACAGCTGTTGCTTATGCCGCCGAAGTGATTGCGGCACTCCATCATCAGGATATCTCAGATGCAGAAGCCAAAGTCTTAACTGAAACCCAGGCTGTCGAACGTATAGAGCGTTGGCGGCGACAGGGCTTGAAGGTTGGCTTTACCAATGGCTGTTTTGATTTACTGCATCCAGGTCATGTGTCGTTGCTTCGTCAATCGCGGGCAGCGTGCGACAGGCTAGTTGTAGGCTTGAACTCGGATGCCTCTGTGAAGAGACTCAAAGGTGAAGAGCGTCCAGTTCAAAACGAAGCGGCACGGAGCGCTGTCATGGCCTCATTAGCCTCTGTTGATCTTGTCGTCATCTTTGGTGAAGACACGCCCTATGAATTAATCGAACGCCTGCATCCGGACGTCATGGTCAAAGGAGCGGATTACGCGATTGAAGATGTTGTCGGTGCTGATCTTGTTTTGGGTTGGGGTGGCGAGGTCGTGTTAGCAGACCTGAAGGCAGGGCACTCGACGACAGCGACAATTGACCGGCTTAACCATGGATCAAAACCAGATTGATGTCTGAGACACTCCAAGCTTACCTGTTGTATGGGATTGCTTGGATTGCGTTTGGTATAGCGCATTCTGCGCTTGCGAGCGAAACTCTAAAGCAACGCCTTGCACATATACTCGGCCCCTCTTACCGATTGGCTTACAATGGGTTTGCGATCATTTCTTTGGTCGCAACATTTTGGGTCGGCTATTACGTGTTTGCTGAAACTGAAGCGTTTGAACATACCAGCGCCATGAAAATTGTGCTGAGTATCACCGAGATCAGTGGCTGGGTTTTAATGTATTTTGCGCTCGGGCAATATGACCTCAGTCGCTTTGCGGGAACCCATCAACTGAAAGCCGCAAAACCTGTCACGCATACAGACGATGATGAAATCCTGCAGACCAAAGGTTTACACCACTATGTGCGCCACCCTCTTTACAGTGCCGTCTTCCTGATTCTTTGGGGTGCCGCCTGGACACCACTTGGATTGGCGACAGCTATCTTCGGCAGTGGGTATCTTCTGGTTGGCACTTACTATGAAGAGCGTCGCCTGCTTGCTCGGTACGGTCAAACATATGCCGATTACCGTGGCCGCGTTCCCGCTTTTATTCCTTGGCGCGGGCGGGCAGCTTAATTCGTATCCGGTGCTGAATCTGGAATGACGGGTGCTTCACCGGCTGGCTCTGCATTCTGAATAACTTTAGATGCTTCCTGTTTTACGTCTTCAATCGCACCAAACAGTTTTGACAAAAACCCCTGATCGCTCGTTGGGTTTGGTAATGACCGAGCGGGCATGCCGCTGTGCGCTGTCTTCATGACATCGCGCCAAATCCTTGCAGGAAAACTACCGCCAGTCACATTCTTCATCGCCGCGCCATTGTCATTGCCAAGCCACACGCCGGCAACGAAATCAGCTGTGTAACCGACAAACCAAGCGTCTCGATAGTTCTGTGAAGTGCCAGTTTTACCCGCCGCATCACGGTCCAGTTTTGCAGCTTTACCCGTTCCAGAAGTTATCACTTGGCGCATCATCTTGTTCATCGATCCAACGTAGCGCGGCTCTATGACCTGACCTGGCCCAGACCCTTTACGGCGATAAAGTATCTCGCCACCACCATCACGAATTTCCACAATCCCATAAGGGATGACGCCATCGCCGCCATTCGCAAAAGCGGTATAAGCGGCAGTTATTTCCAAAAGGCTGGTTTCTACCGTACCCAACGCAATCGACGCATCTGGTTTTTCGCCAGGATCAATGCCAAGCGATCTCGACGTTGATGCGACGCGACCGATCCCGGCCTTCATTGCAACACGCACAGCCACCGTGTTGACTGATTTTGCTAACCCGTCCGCAACAGTAATTTTTCCAGCATACTTACCATTGAAGTTTTTAGGCTGCCATTTGCCTATTTTAACCGGTGCGTCATCAATCAAATCATCTGGCGACAAACCAGATTTAAGACCCGCAAGATACACCACTGGCTTGAACGCAGACCCCGGCTGGCGACGCGCTTGTGTTGCCCGGTTGAATTGGCTTTCCCCGTAGTTTTCGCCACCAACCATTGCCGTTACCGCGCCATCCGGGCGCATCAGCAATACTGCCCCATCGCCAATCCGGCGCGACTTACCTGATTTTGATAACGTCGCACGAAGCCTTTTTTCCGCAGCAACTTGAAGCTTAGAATCCAATGTTGTTTGCACAAATAAATCTCGATCGCGCGCACCGACATAGTCACTCACATAATCAAGTACCCAGTCGACGAAATGAGGCGCGATCCGACCCGGACGAACGGCTTTCCGCTTCGAGGATAACGACCGGGCTTTCTTGGCGTCATCTTCAGACAGATAACCCGCCGCCACCATATTGGCGAGAACGACGCGGGTTCGATCCGTAGCGCGCTTGCCACTGTTATGTGGATTGTAGCGACTAGGGGCCTTTAACAGCCCGGCCAACATCGCTGACTGCCAAACATTCAATTGGCTAGCTGGGCGAGAGAAATACTTACGCGCCGCAGCATCGACACCGTAAGTTCCGGCACCCAGATAAACCCGATTTAAATACAGTTCGAGAATTTGATCCTTAGAGAACCGATGCTCAAGCCAGAGGGCAAGCATGACTTCCTGGATTTTACGTTTGTAGGTGCGTTCAGAACTTAAGAACAGGTTCTTCGCAACTTGTTGCGTTATTGTGCTGCCACCTTGAACAATGCGACCCGCACGGACGTTGATCACTGTCGCCCGCGCCAAGCCGATCAAATCGATTCCAAAATGATCATAAAAACGGCGATCTTCGGTGGCGAGAACGGCTTGGGGCAACGCAGATGGTAAATCAGAGAGCTTTACCGGAATACCATATAGATCACCGACAGCAGCAAGCTCTTTACCGTCCGCTGCAAGTATCCAAAGTGTCGGCCTGCGGGATGGTGCCAGATTGTCTTCAATGTCGGGCAGGCCTGTATAGAACCAACCCACAACAAACAGGCTTGCTATAAAACCCCACACACAAAGGGTTGCAATCCACTTGCCAATGCGTCGCCAGATAGGTGCTTTGGCGGCTGCTGCTTTTTTAGCGCGTGCTGATTTTTTTCGAGCCATAAAGATTTATGCCTCAAGGGCGTTATAAACGCGTTAATACGAAACCATTTAATGAGATTATTTTGACTTTAGTCATATCGCGCGAAATTGATGTGTGGTCGTTAGAATACAGATATGGCCAAGATCTGAGGTTTTACGTCAAACCCCAGCCCACAAACGCGCGAGCTGGGTTTCATACATCACAAAGAAACCAAGCGCTGTGGTCAGAACACCAATACCGCCGCGCAGAAAATGGTGCGCCCAAGTGAGGCTTTTTGCCGTGTATCCTAATGGGACAGCAATCACGACAGATAGTGCTGCCATACCAATGATGGAGCCAGCACCGAATACCACAACGTAAAGAATACTGTGCAACGGATCATTGATGGAAGTTGCAGCCAAGACCAGCAACGCCGCTGAACCTGCTAAACCATGCATGAAACCAACAAACAACGTACGCCACGGCAAGCCTTCGCGGTGTTCGTGGGCGTGGGTATTCTCCGAGTGTGGTATCGTGTCTCCGGCATGGCTGTGCGCATGAAGATGCAACGTGCCATCATTATGTTTGTGCGCGTGAAAATGGATGCGTTCGCGAACGAGACGCCAAAGAACATTTCCCCCGAGCGCGACCAGCATCACACCAACAACAAATTCCAGCCATCCGGCAATCTGGTCATTCAGCGCTGCGCCCAAATAAATGATTGTCCCGACGACAGCGGCTAACATCACCGCATGGCCTGTCCCCCAAAGGGCACCATGCCATACAATACGCTTTACCGATGTTTCACCTGATACCATCGATGAGACAGCGGCGATATGGTCTGCTTCCAATGCGTGCTGCAAGCCGATAACCAGTCCAAGCAGTAAAACCCCGCTTAATCCCAGATCCATGTTCACGTCCTTTGTCGTCGTCGATTATTGATCGCATCCTAGCCCTCGCACACGCAGGCGCAATAACACAGCAGACGAATTATTGTGGAATTGCGTCAAACGCGATGCAAATGCGTGTCTCGGAAGATCTCAATGGAATGGTACGGTGGTAAAAATAAGCCGGGAACAGGATCGAATTTCCTGCTTTTGGCATGATTAGCTTGGTTTCTGATACGGTTTTACGTTCAGGGTAATCGTGCGGCGCGCCAAATTCGATCCATCCGGCAGATTCTGGATCATCTTTCTGAACTGATGGCGGCACCTTGATGTAATATACGCCACTAATCCAAGCATCACGGTGAATGTGCGAATCCTGATGGCCTTGATCTTCCATCACAACACCCCAGGCGTTGAGCGTATAAGATGCTGGAGCGCGTTTGGAAAAAGGATCTTTGCCGTTGACGCGACACTCAGAAATTACCGCATCAATCTCTGAACGTACCCACGTTAAAAGCTCAAAAATTGGGCCTGATGTATCACCCGTAATGTCACCTGTATGATATCCGCATTTCGTTGAGTAATTTTTGGGCTCATAGGCAATTGTTGGATGGTTTGCGATGGCATCCGCCAGCCTTAAATTCATTGCTTCCAAACCACTCTCCGGCGCGAAAGTGCGTGGCATCAAGCGGTCTTTGAAATTCATGATCTCGCGGGCATCGAGGTCACGGCCAAGTTCAAAGCATATGATTGACTGCAGGGCCATCGCCCCAGTATGACCCGGAACAGCTCGCAAAACCCGCATACATTGTTGATCTGCGTCTTCCCACTCACCTTCGAGCATCAAGACTCGGGTAAGCGCAACCCGCGTCTCGTGATTAGCAGGCATATGTCCCAATGCTTTTTTGTATCTGCCAATAGCTTCGGGGCGGTTACCTGTCTGGCTATACATATGACCTGACATGATGAAGGCTTCGAGATCGCTCGGGTCGAGCGCGAGTGTTTTTTCAAATTGCACAAGCGCCGCTGGATAATCACCTTCACGCTCCAGCATTTTCGCAAGCTCAAGGCGAATTTTTGAAATTTCAGGCAATCTAGTAATGATGCTCTTCAGTGCATCAATCGCCTGCGCGTGCTCACCTAAGTCAAAATCAGCCAGCGCATTGTAATACTGGACAATGTCATTGTCGGGTTGCTCACGTAAAAGCTTGGCATAGATCTTCGATGCAGCTGAAATATCACCAGCTGTATGATATGCGCCCGCTTTCTCAAAACGTTGGTCAAAATCATTACTCATACTGATATTTTATAGACCAATATGGTGACCACCAAAAACAAGAAAACCGGCGCCAACGTGGCACCGGTTTCTTTGGGGGCTATCTTGAAGGTTATGCGTTAACCGAATTCAGGACTTTCGACTGTTACTGGCTCAATATTGGTCTCCAGTTGGTTGTCCTGTAGTTCTTCCATCAACCGCTCAACGGCGATGCTTGGGTCGACGCCACCACCGGCGAAAGCTGGTGCCGCAACACCAAGAGCGAGAGCAAGTGCAATTGCAGCTGTGATATTTTTCGTATTCATAATGTATCTCCTTTGGATCAATGTCCGTTGTTAGCTTTATGTGTTTCAGAACGTCGCCGTTCTCTTGATTATGAATATAGAGAAGTTGTTCACGCAGAGCATTTAAAGCCGAGTAAACCAATAGAGAGAAAATAAAATCATACATTTCAATGACTTAATGTGATCATTAGAGATTTTAAAATTTTCAGCTCACACGATATGTGAGCCCGCTCTCAATCTTGAGAGCGGGCGGTGACTTGAATGTGATTACATTAGTAACTTCGCTGTGAGATCATGCGAAAAGTGCTGAAAAACAATGGAAATTTCTGATTATTCGAATCTCGACCAGAGATCAATGCCGCATTTTTCACACGTTTGCGGGTTGCCTTCCATCACATGGCCGCATTGCTCGCACGTGGTCCGAAGGCGCTTTGACGCGTCATCCAAGGATTTCAGCAACTTCTTTATAAAACCAAACATGCGATCCTCCTGGATAAAGCGGATACAACTAATTCTCTGGAATATGTGTCTCAATAGGCTTGAGCTTGGCCCCTTCTTCCGCGGTCATATTATAACCGTTATCGATGAGGAAGATTAACCCACGTAGAACCAATGCACATGCCGCGAAGATCAACACAGCTTTCACGGTTCTGTTCATACGTCGTTGCGGCACGGGTTGCAGTTCATCAGACATGCGCTATCAGCTCTTCTGTTTCGCTAAGTGTGGTCGTTCATCGCTCCGAGAACGAACGCGACAATGCATTATAAACCGGCCCGGACAAGTATTGCAGTAACGTCTGCTCGCCCGTGACAATATCCGCCGTCACGGTCATGCCTGGCAGAATGGGTCGGTCAACACCATTGGTATGGATCACGGGTGAATCCAGTTCGATCTTACCTTTGAAGTACGGCATGCCTTCTTCGTTGATGAGTGTCGTTGGAGAAAGCTGGAACAATCGTCCAAGGACCGCACCATATCGGCGCTGATCAAAGCCGTTTATGACAACTTTCGTCTGCTGCCCGACGGCGACATGACCAATGTCTTCCGGTGGTATTTCTGACTCGACAATAAGACGGACATTGGATGGAATAATTGTTAGCAACACTTGCGCCGACTCAACCACTGCACCTGGCGTATTGATGCTAAGACTATGAACAATGCCGGTGACAGGTGCGCGAATATCAAGACGCGCAACCCGGTCTTCTAGTCTTAACAGGTTTTCTTGGACTTCCGCGAGTTCACCCAGCACGCCTGAAAGGGCTTCCAAAGACGTATCGCGCTCGGTGGCTAAAAATTCCGCAAGCTCATTTTCAGCTTCGATGATACCAACTTCAGCCTGTTCTGCAGATGAGATAGCATCCGAGTATGATCCTTCAACGCGTGCCATTTCCAATTGCGAGCTGATGACGTTGACGCGCGACCCATGCCCGGATTTAAACAATCGTACCCGCATATCCACAGCTTCACCCACAAGCTTTAATTGACCGCGCAAACTTTTAGCCTGACGCCGGTGAATTTCTACCGTCTTTCGGCGTTGCGTAATTTTGCTCTCAAAGACCGCGCGCTGACCCTCAATACGACCAAGTGTCGCTTCAAGAGATATTCGCGCCTCCTCAACCAGCATTGGCACTATTTGAGGCAAATTACCGAATTCAGGTTCAATATTGTCGATCTGCGCACGCAATCGCGTCTCTCGAATACGCAAAGCCGTTTCACGGGCGCGAATTTGCCCAAGCTCTGCTTCTCGCTGGGTCCGATCAAAGCGAATAAGCGTTTGCCCTTCGGTCACCGTATCGCCATCGGAAACTAAAATTTCATTGACGATGCCGCCTTCTAAATGTTGAACAATTCGCTGGTTACCAGCAGGCACAACTTTGCCCGTCGTTGTCGTCGCCGTTGTCACGGGCACTGTATGCGACCAGAAAACAGATCCAACCAATAGGCACAGGATCAGAATCAAGGCGATCACTGATATTCGCGAAGGCCCCATTTCTTCAAGCACCGCTTCGCGGGTCAGATGTTTCATCTGACTACGTGGGATATAGTTTATCCGGGCGTTATCATCTGCCTTTTGGGGTGTGGTTTGGTCATTCATGACATTAACTCGTTATTGCTTTGGTTGCTTGATCACTGATGGATTTGGGCTGTGACAAAACCTCATCCGGCGTGCCAATGGCGACAACGGCACCATGATCAAGAAGAATGAGCCGATCGCATAATCGCATGTGGCTCGGTCGTTGTGTAATCATCAAAATTGTTTTCTCACCGCGCAAGCCCGAGATTGTCGACAAGAACTGACGCTCGTCGGCATCTTCCATAGAACTCGCGGGCTCATCCATCACCAAGATTGGGCTATCACGTAAGAAAGCGCGCGCCAAAGCCAGTTGCCTTAAGAACCCTTGCGGCACTTGTGCCTGAACACCTTCGCGGAATGGCGTCAGCAACCCTTGCGGCAACGCTTCTATCTTGTGCAAAACGCCCGCCATCTCACAGGCTTCACGGACCCGCTCAACGCTCGCCGTCGGGTCTGAAATCAAGATGTTGTCGAGCAGTGTACCTGGGAACGAATGGTTTGTCTGTGGTACGAACGAAATTGTCTGACGCAAGGTAATAGGACGCAATTGGCGAATATCCACGCCATCGATGCTGACACTGCCTGCTTGAGGGCGATACAGACCCAACGCCAGTTTCATCAACGTCGTCTTACCTGATCCACTATGACCAATGATCCCAACCATCTCACCGGGCTCAACCGTAAAGTTAACGCCTAGAACAGCCGGATTGGATTCAGCTGAATACCGCATGCTGACCCGATTAAACGCGATTTCACCCTCAAAACCGATACTCGTCATCGGGTAGTCGCCTGGCTGCTGCTCTTTGTCATAACTGAGCAAGCGAACCAATTGATCAAAGCTTTGACGCACTTGTTCGGCGCGACCAGCAAGACTGAATATCGTCTGGATTGGTGATAAAACCCGCCACACCAACATCATCGTTGCAATCAACGCACCTACAGTCATCTGACCAGCCATCGCCAGGAACACGCCAAACACCAAAGTCGCAGTACCGCTAAGGATCATTAAAGTCTGAGAGACGTCCTGTGATACTGTCTGTGCCCGCGCCACTTCGAAGTTTGCCCAAGATGCATCCGCAGAAATTTTGCGGAACCTTTCGGACCATGTTTTCTCGCCGCCCAGTTGTTTGATAGATCGCATCCACCACATAATTTCGACCAAATAACTATGCCGTTTGGAACGGTCTTCACCAGATAAGGCCGTTCGAGACTTAATCTCTGGCATCGCAAAATAGGCAATAATGAAATACACCACAGCCAATACGATAGGCACAAAAACCAATGGTCCTCCCAATGCTGTAATCACCCCTAAGAATATAAGTGCGAACGGCATATCCAGAAACAACGTCGTCAGTGCACCCGTGAAAAGCTCCCGAAACGATGCAAATTCCCGTATTCGCGTGACCTGCCCACCAACAGGTGCACGCTCAGTAAACAGAGGCGGCAAATGCAGAATATGTTCAAACACACGCTGACTGATCAGATAATCCAAGCGTGCACCAGTTGACGATTGTATCCAGGCGCGCACCAGACGCAGCACAATATCGAATAATGTCGCCACACCGACACCCAGCATGAGTGTAAACAAAAGATCATGGGATTCCTTGGCGATCACCTGATCGTAAATCACCATAATCGATAGAGGTACCAGCAGTGACATGACATTGATAAAGAACGACAAGATCAAACAACTGACCAGCATGCCTTTTACGTTACCAAGAATGCGTCGCAACCAGTGCTTGGGCGTCTCGTTCACAAGGCGATTATCATCGGCGATCGCTTTGATTGAAAATATGAGTCCGTTCGGTAATTTCTTAACCCGCTCCGTGCGGATAGGTTTAGCACCGTCTAGAATCTCATATCCATCTACGTTGCGACCAAGAACGACGATAGGCTCTCCGTTCTTTGGGAACATCAGACACGGGCATAACCGATCAGAGATTTTACTTGTGGAGACATCCAGGCGGTCGCTTTTAAAGCCAAGCCTTGCCAAGGTGTCCCGAAGATCTGCCGCGTCCAAAAATGTCGTGCCGACGGGCAATGCTTCGACGAGTTGACGCGCACCTCCCCGCCAACCGAGTGCGTCCAACAATGTCACGAGGCAAGCCGACGACGGATCAAGGCCCTGACGATGCCCAAACCTGCGCAACAGAACCTGAAGCCATTCTGACGACAGGTCGTCCGCATTCGTTTGATGTAGAGTGATCTGGCTCATGTACGAAGGGTCCGCATCAATTCACAGGTGACGGATCGGTGGGCGTTATATCACTCACCATGCCGCGGTCGACTTTAAGGACTTTATCGGCGATTCGAATCATTGAAGGCCGGGATGTCACCATGATAACAGTTGAATAGCTTCGCTTATCTTCGATCATTCGGCGCAAACGTGCGTCCGCATCCATATCCAGCGCAGAGTTTGCTTCATCCAGCAAAATCAGTTTCGGCTCACCAGAAAATACGCGAACCAGTGAAATCATTTGTTGCACACTGCCAGCTAAGCTTTCTGATGCGGCGTCACCAACAATTGTACGCAGACCTTTTGGCATCGTCGCCAAATCACGATCGAGACCAATTTCATTTGCGACTTTCAAAGCTGAGCCAAGATGTGCGCGGCCACGGAACTTTGTGACGTTATCCAAGATTGATCCACGATAGAGCACGCCATTCTGACCAACATAACCAATCTGCTGACGCAAATGTTTAAAATTAATTTCGACAGAGTCTATTCCGTCAATGAGCAACTTACCGCCGTCTGGGCGAATAAATCCTGCGAACATCTCAAGAAACGCTGACTTACCACCACCAAGCGGCCCTGTGACCGCAACGATCTCGCCCGCATAAATCTTTAAATCCACGTTGCTGAGAAGCGGCCATTCCGGTCGTCCGCGATGCACAGTCACATCTTCTAATGTAAAGTCGCCCTCAAGTTCGTGCATCGATTCAGAGGTCGGATGCGCCGGCCCTTCTTGCGGCAAGGCTAACAGTTCATCCAATCGCTCTTCGGCAAGCTTCAAATTCTGCGATTGCACCCAAACACCGATCATCCGGATCAATGGCTGAACCGCGCGACCAGCGAGCAATGTACAAGCGACAAGAGAACCACTGGTCAAATCCCCTGCGATCACCTTTTGCGAACCAAATGCCGCAACCGAGAACATGGCCACGGCACTAAATACTGGACCCAGAGCGCGGCCAGCTGTTGCCAGAAAAGCCTCTTTCTGAACTGCTGATGCCAAGGGGCGCAACAAAGCTTCGTAACGACGAGTCATTTGGGCTTCAAGGCCAAGGCCTTTAATTGTATGCACGCCGTTTAAGACCTGAAATACAAAATTGTAACGCTGATCGTCCAGATGGCTCCGGCGGCGCACCACACTTTCCAGACGAAACCCAAGAAACATTGCAAACACAGTGGCAATCGCCACAACAACCAGCGGCGCATAAACCATTTCGCTGGAAATCAAATAGATGATCGCTAAAAATATGACCACGAAGGGCAGATCTGAGATGGCAATCAGACCCTGGCCCGAATGGAAATCTCGAAGTTGCTCAATCGCAGAGACCCGATCCATATGCGTGCCAGGTGGTGTTTGCTCAAATGCTTCAATATCTGCATTCAATAGCTTTTCGACAGCGCGGCCAGAAATCGCATGCTCAAACCGTGCAGATTCCCAGTTGGTTATATAACTACGGATACTGCGCAGCACAAAATCCAGAATAACAACGACGCAGAGTCCAGCCACCATCAGCGCGAATGTACTGCTCGCCTCGTTTGGAATGATTTTGTCATAAACCTGCAAGATCACCAGTGGAAGAGCCAAAGTGAGAAGATTCAAACTTAAAGATGCAACCAAAATGTCCAGACGCCCAAGCGCAACCCGCGACAATGATCGCAAGAAACTCGCATTCCGTTTTCTTGGTGACCCTGTAGTATCTGACATTTCGTCTGAATTCTGTCCAAATTCTCTAAAAAGATACGCCCCAAGCATAACTTGGAGCGTCAAGCTTATATCTCTTATAAGATGAACCTGACCATATACTTACCAATTTAATTTCGAATTAAGACCATTCTATTGAACGTGGTAACGCCATGTAAGGTTTCTGCAAGTCACTGCGCCTATGTTCCTGCTTAACAGTGCACGAAGCATTGATTATTTAAGAGGACGACCCCGTGGCAATCACTCCGACACAACAAGGTGACAATGAACTGTTCGACCTTGAGACTGGTGATAACGCAGCCGAGAGCGATTTCCAAGATTTCAGCGATGTTGTTCTGACACCACAGGCACTAGTGCAAGTCGAAACAGATATCACGAACTCCAATCTTCATATGGGGAGTCATGATACGCGCGGCCCCATTCAGGAACAATCTGAGACGGGTGGTGGCGTTGTTCTAGATGAAACTGACCAGAGTATTAACTCTTACGAAGTTCGAATTTCCCGAGAGATACTTGATGCTGCACTAAATGCAGAAGGTCCTGCTGCCATCCCAGTCGAATTTGATGCTGGCGGCAGCAATGACGCGTTCCTCGTTATTGAGAACGTCCCTGCTGGCTTTGAGCCATCTGTCGGGACACGAAATGAAGACCGTGGTGATATTCGTGCACAAAAAACTGATCTCGATATTGAAGCTGCTTCAGGCAATGAAGATGGTGCAATTGCACTAAATATCGATGCCGCCTTAACAGACACAGACGGGTCTGAAGAACTCAGCATTGTGATTGCTGGCGTTCCTGAAGGTGCCGAGCTTTCTGCGGGTACTGATAATGGCAATGGCACATGGAAAATTGAGTTCTCATCTGGTTTTATCGAAGAACAAGCAGACGGCTATGTTGCCTTGTCCGATGATGCCTCCGGCACCATAACAATGGCGGATGGCAGCGAGTTGCAATTCGATAGCATAGAGCGTATCGAATGGTAACCGCGAAGGACACGCTTCGTAAGGGGTTTTGATGCGACCTCACACTAAAACTAAACTCTGGTCGCCCACCTATAAGACATGGTGGGCGGCTCAGGTTCTGGAGGGTAATTTGGTAAATTGGGCCTTTGGCTCCACAGGGAAAACTGACGCTGTTGAAAAAGCGCCACCCTATGAAGAAGCTAAACACATCACTGAAGCAGGGACAGAAGCCGAGAAAGCAGCGCTTGCTGCGCGTGCGAATGTACCGCCAGAATTTCTGTATTATTTTGCGACGACAGGTTCATCTGACGTAAAGGCTGCCGTTGCTGAAAATCCATCGACACCGCTCCAGGCTGATATGGTTCTGGTTGCCGATAACGATGAGATCGTTCGTGAAAAATTGGCCGGTAAAATCGGTAATAAAGCAGCGCACGTGGATCCCGACGGTGATGCGAAATCAACCAAGATGGTGCATCAGCTTCTGGACAGCCTTGCTAAAGATCAGTTGCCTGCCATTCGTGGCATTATCTCTGATGCGATCAAGTCTTTGGACAATGTGCCAAAGCCAATTGTCTCTTTGCTTGCTAAAGACATAGACGATTTAGTCGCCAGTCCTGTATTAGAATTCTCGCCCCTGCTATCTGACGCTGAGCTTGTTCAAATCGTTGGTGGCGCAAGAACAACAGCTCTAACCGCTGTCGCACGGCGTAACGAACTTGGTTCATCCGTCTCAGATGCTGTTGCATCAACAGGTAATACTGACGCTATCGTTACTCTGCTGCAAAACGAGACCGCAAACATTGAAGATACAACGTTTGATCGCATTGCTGAACTTGCTGCAGGTCAAGAACAACTTCACGCGCCGATGGTAGGCCGGGGTGATTTGCCTAGCGAAACCATCCGCAAGGTCGCCGGGTTTGTCAGTGATACGCTTCTTGAGCAACTGACAAGCCGCAATGATCTGGATGACAGCCTGCGGGATGAAATTCGTAGCAAGATCAAAGAACGTCTTAATGGATCCGCTAGCAATGATAGCGGCATTGAACTGAATAATTCGCAATCGATCGCGGAGGCGCATGAAGAATTCCGAAAAGGACGCGTGCCTGCGCACCGAATTATGCGACGCCTGAATGGCGGGGATTTTTCCTTTGTGGTTGCGGTCATCACGTTAATGTCGGGCATCCGTCACGAGTCCTTGGCGAATGCGATCCTACAAAATAATGCGCAAGCCGTTGTATCTGCAGCCTGGAAGAGTGGACTCGATCCTTATCTTACTGAGACCATTCAAAAGAAAATTCCAACGATTAGCAGTGCCAACGTCCTGCCGCCATCTGATAGTGGCGGTTTCCCACTCTCGGATGAGAAAATGGAAACCATTCTTCGCGCTTTATAAATTTCTAATAAATGAAAATTACGCTTTGGTAAGAGCTAATAGCTTTTCAAACTTTCTTTTGATGGCGAACTTTTGAACGGGTAATCGACTTGATCTTAGGGCGTAATTGGCCTGATTTCTGCTCAATAAGCTGCTCTTGCTCTTCCAGATATGTCCGTGCGGGTTCATCACCATCCAGCCCATCAAGGTCGGCGCCGGGGACTTTCCGGTTCGAACTAACGGTTTCATCTTCATAAAGAACATCAAACAATACGGTACTTGGGCTGGTTGCAGGTTTGCGTCGGGCCATAATTCATCTCCGAATAGTATTCATTGTCGCGCGTGGGCGGAATATCTTGTTTTAGATATGCGTCATGAGTTCTGATTCTATTAAAGCGGACAATACGAAATCATATACGAAATTGCACACGGTAAAATCGAGACGCGTTATGAACAATGCACCGTGAATAAATCTAATAAGGGATCATGTTTTTGAGGCAATGTTTAAAAATTGCCGCCATACGGTTTTCATCTTCGATATTGAGCGCGTCCATCATAATTGTTCGCTTATCGTGCTCGCCTTTAATACGTCCAACATCTTCATCATTTAATTGCCGGAACCCCATCCACCAATCTCCAAAAACCCGAGCATCGATTTTTGCATAATCCAAACGCGTCACGCTCGTATGACGCGTGTCTATCTTGATTTTATCGAATAGCTCAAAGACCGCATTCTCAGGACCTTCAAAATATTGGATAAAATTGCCATCATCGTAAATGAGTATGCCCGTTATTTCATTTGCCGCATTATCGGACCTTGCTTGACGCAGCAATGCTTCCAAGCTCGCATCGCTCATCGTTGAGCTACTACTGCTCAAATAGACAAGTGCGGACAAGCCCTCCGTCATATTCAATATCTTTTCCTCCCCATGTTCTTCGTATTATATGTTAATACGCTGAGGAGATACAGATTAGTTCACTATTTATTCTGCGGCATCAAAATGTGCTATTCTAAAGCTCCTTTGCGGCCCCCGCAATGGCATCCACCGTCTGGTCAAGGTCCTCTGATGTCAGCGATAGCGACATGTACATCTTATTCGGTGACCTGAAAATTCCACGGCGACGCAGCCCACCATTGAATGCCGCAGCTTTCTTGGCATCGCTTTTTACAACATCACGGTAGTTATGCAGATTTACATCCGTAAACACTATATCAAACAGTGAGGCATGTCCGCTGACACAATGTATATGGCCTGCATCACCTAGATGCTTATTTATTGCACCTGTAAGTATATCCCCAGCGGCGAAGAGTTTCTCGTACTGACCCGGCCTGCGAAGAATTTCCATCGTTTTCAGGCCGGCCACTGCAGCGATCGGGTTTCCACTTAATGTGCCAATCTGCTTGAGGAATGCATCATCGCCAACTTGCGATTTATCAAAATGCTTCATCATATCTGCGTTCCCTGCGATAGCTGCAAGTGGAAATCCTCCACCAATTAATTTACCCAAAGTACAGAGATCAGGCGTGACGCCGTACAGTTCCTGCGCGCCACCATAGGCCAAACGGAACCCCGTCACGACCTCGTCAAAAATCAGAACAATGCCATGCTTGGTGCATAAATCTCGCAATCCCTGTAAGAAGCCAGGCGCTGGCGGGATGATACGTTGCAGAGGCTCAACAATGATCGCCGCGATTTCGGCTGCATGCTCATTCAATAACGAACTTGCAAATTCGAGATCGTTATATGGCGCGATCAGCATTTCATCACGCACGCTATCAGGAATACCTGCTGAGTCAGGCACTGCGACAGGAAAATTCACGAGCTTTCCAGGTGCCAGACTCATCAGTGCCTCAGCCGACATGCCGTGGTATCCGCCTTCAAATTTAACGATTTTATCCCTACCCGTGACCGCCCGCGCCAGGCGCATGGCAAACATATCTGCTTCACCACCGGTAGACACAAAGCGGACTTGTTCGGCGCACGCCACCGCATTGCAAATCTCTTCAGCAAGCTCAATGCCGTGAGGATTATTGGCAAAGAACGTCATACCTTTGCCGAGTTGTTCCTGCACAGCGTCTATGACTTCCGGGTGGCCATGACCCAGCAACATCGGTCCTGAGCCAATCAGATAATCAATATACTCATTGCCATCCATATCCCAGACACGAGAACCTTTGCCCTCGCGAATGATAATGCCGGGGTCAAAATTACCAAAGCCACCGCCAGGCAAAACCTTCTGCGCGCGCGCGATCAATTCATTCTGTGTCATGGGATTTGTCCTTGGAAATAATCTACTTTCCCAAACGATATAACAAAAATAATGCCGCGCCTAGAATGGTTACAAATATTGTCATCAAGAAGGTCTTAATCTCAGTGCTTTTGCTCGCATTAAGATCATCAGACTCTGATGCTTGAGCGCTATTGCCGCCAGCCATGCCTTCCCCCAGAATACATCCACTCACCCAAATCGATGAGTATCCTTGCCCAAAGAACTATCAACCTCGGCCTTTACGCACATTGCCATATGTCAAGAAGACGCGACTTTATGGTATTCTTGATGCATGGAGAGACTTAGATGCTATGCGACGTATGCGTCTGTTCTCTAGTTTGTCTGCTGCTGATATCCAGGAGATATCTGGGCATGCTCGGGTTCGTCTAGTTAGCCAGGGGAAATTCTGTTTCGGAGAAGAGATCAGGTCCGCGCTTTCTACGGCATCATTTTGGGATGGGTAAAAGTTTACAATTCAGATGCTGAAGGCAATGAAGCGGTACTAGGTGTTTTCTCATCTAGTGAGACCTTTGCTGAAGCCGCTATGTTTTTAGGTGGTGAATATCCTGCGACAGCAGAGGTCGTGGAAGATGCACGATTACTTGAATTTGAAAAAAACTTTTTCGAGCGTGAAATCATCACAAAACCGAATATTAGCCAAGGCATCATGGGATCCATGGCCTTTCATCTCATGCGTATGACCCGTGGAATTGAGCAACTCAAAATTTTGAGTGCTGAACAGCGCTTGGCACGGTTTCTCTTGAACTTATGTCATGATGACAGCGGTGCATGCCGTGTATCATTACCCTATGAGAAGTCATTGATCGCTGCACGGTTATGCATGAAGGCAGAAACACTGTCCCGTAGTTTTGCCAAGTTGCGTGAGGCGGGTGTGGATGTTGCCAGCACGTCCATAAAGATTACAGATATCGACGAACTCCGAAAACATTGCGAGTAAGAACGATTAGTCTTGGTTGCCGGTCGCAAGTTCAAAATGATTAACAGATACTGCGTGTGTCACGTCTTTACCATTTTTAGAAATTGGGAAGCGCATCGTTGTCGTAGAAAAGCGCAGACCTTTTATTGAGATCCAACTCGTCAGTGTACATAACGGCTTTCGCTCTTTAATGACGTGCGGAAATATCTCTGCGTTTACAAACCCGTAACCTTCTACTTTATCTGCAAAATATGACTTTCGGGACATATCAAATCCTGCATTCTCGACCATCTTAGTGCCAAAAAATCTATAATAAAAATCTATCGGTGATCCCAAGATATCGACAATTACCATATACGGCACAATTTTGGGTGGAAGGTCTTCTAATCGAAATTCCAATAAAGAGGGTGCAAATTTGTCACCCCGCACATGATCCCAATACTCGAAGACATCCATCAGATAAGGTTTGGTGATATTAGAAATATCAACCCATTCTGTTCGAATTCGTTGATCCGGCTTCAGATCCTCTGCAGCCCATCTCATAATTAAAACCTCAAAAACGCGACTATCAAAAATAGCTCTCTATTATTCGATACACCATACATTTTTATAAGTTTCAGGGGAACAAACGTTTCGAGCCCCACGAACAAGCAGTAATGCTACTGAGACGTGGGTTGCCTCTGTGATCGCTGCCGTCTAATTTAACAACCTCACATCAATCAATGCTGGATCACGTTTATGTTTTCTGATCGCAACGTCGCTGACATTTTTCCTACGCCCCTGTTCTCTTATCAGATCGAAGACAAAGACGGATTCAATGCATATGTAATGGACTTTGTTGAGACCGTACGCAAAGAAGAAGGTTGGGACGAAGCAAGCTTAGCTGGCAAAGACGAGACATTAGAGCACCTCCAAAGTGCAGACCAATTACACAGCCGCAAAGATGCAAAACGATTTGTAGATGTGGGTATGGCGGCAACGCATGAAGTCCTCGACTTTCTTCGCTACAAGTTCGACGACGTGCAGATGACGAGTTTTTGGTTCAATGTCTCAAGACCCGGTTACTCCCATAGAAATCATGTGCACCCCAACAATATCTTGAGCGGTGTCTATTATCTCAAAACGTCGCCTGATTGTGGTGATATCGTCTTTGATGATCCAAGGCCTCAGGCAAGCGTCTTGCTACCAGACGCGAAAGAGGTGACAACTTTTAATAGCCACAGTTACTCTGTCACTCCAGAGACTGGCCAACTGGTCATGTTCCCGTCCTGGCTGGCGCACCGAGTTGCTTTAAACCGCAGCAAGTCTGAGCGAATCAGTTTAAGCTTTAATGTTATGATCCGGGGTGAGTACGGATTTAATCGAGCTTATTCTTAAACAACCTTAAAAGGGCACGAGGTCAAAATTATGAATAAACGCGGAGTCCATACGTTTTTCCCGGTTGCTGTTCAAACAACCGAAATAGAGAACGCTGCGCAGTTGAACAAAAGCATCATCGGAGAGATCACAAATATCCAAGGGACTGTGCCAAACAGTCTTCCCGAAGCCTGGAGTTGTAATCTGTATACGACAATCTCAAGCGGTATCAATTTGCTTGAAAGACCTATATTCAAAACGCTTCAAAAACATATCTTCACCGAGGCCGCCGCGTTTTCAGAAGTATACAGTCTCGACGTCATCAATCACCCGCCACGCATTACCGAATGCTGGGTGAATGTTTATGGCCAAGGAGATTCTCAAGAAGCCCACAATCATGCCAATTCAGTGATCAGTGGTATCTATTACGTGGCTGCACCTGAGGGGTGTGGAGAGCTTCTTTTCCATTCGCCGATGAGCGATACCATGTTAGAACCTCCAACCACCGGTCCCAACAACGTCAATGCGCCACTCGTGGCGCTCAAGCCTCAGGCAGGCGAGATGGTTCTTTTTCGCAGTTGGCTACGTCACAGTGTGAAGCCAACACGTGGTAAGGAAGAACGCATCAGTATCGCCTTTAATCTGGTGATGTAAGCCCACGAAAAGTGAGGAAATCCGCCCTGGCACAACGCTCAACGAATGCAGCCAGTTGGCGTTTCAACGCCATGTCAGACTTCTTGAATCCAACAAACGCGTATGCGTCGCTGAGCGTGCGATTACCATCAAAAGCCTCAAGAAACTGCATGCCCATTTCTGTTGTCTCAACACAAATGCCGGGTTCCCCGTGAACCGGCCAGGTGATTTTAAATGTCTTTCGTTCAGGGCTTGGGCGTTCAACTGAGAGGCCATATGAGAGCACCGGAATTGTCGTCTTCCATGCCTTTAAACCCAAATCAATGTCGTATCTCGATGGATCTTTCGACGTATGACATGCAATAAACGTATGTTTCTTCACAGACGCCCGGTAAAGCTCAACGGCGGTCCGTTGTTGGATATCAGGGAGTTTCTTGAATACCGCCGGAGACACATTTTCCAATGGCGTGAATATTGGGTCAGTCCGCCCCGCGAACAAAAGCTTCTGAATTTTTAAATCTGCTGAGTTCAGAAAGATATCCACTTCATCAAGGCCATACGCCCGATCTTGAAGGTGTAAAAGTAAATCAACGAGGCCGTCGTCATCTTGCCAATCTGGGTGTAAATGCCGCACCCCGTGGAAAGGATGCGCGGCAGGGATATTTTCAACGAGGTTACGTATTCCCTGAATGTCTGAGCGCGTGACTTTAAGAGGATCTATCTGCATCATTTGAAACAAAGCCTGCAGCATGTAAACACCCGCACGACCGTGCCGACCATAAAGCATCAGATGCATGGCGCCATCTGGTCTCAACACATTTTTTAGTCCTGCCAATCCGACTTCAGGGCTTTCAAGGTGATGCAGAACGCCTGTGCAGATCACGAGATCAAAGTCTTGTTTAAGTGTCGCAATGTCTTCGATTGCAGTTTTCTTCAAGGTCAGGTTTTTGGCGTCAATACGATCTGCGAGCCGTTTTGTTTCAGCGAGGCTATTGTCTGAGATGTCCGTTCCGACGATCCTCGCGTGCGGCATACTCGCAGCAATCTGTGCGGCTTGTTGAGTACCACAGCCCGCAATCAAAATATCGAGTTCATCACTCACATCATCATGCGGCCAATACAGATGAAAGTTCGGGTTGGGCTATTCCAGTAACCATGCTTCACCACTGGCATAAGCCATAATATCTTCATCGACCGGCGGATATGGATGGCGCTCGTACATCTCGGCGACACGGTCTAGAACGGCTCTGTTTTCAGTCTTGTTCATCGTCAGTAATAATCGCCATTAATTGAGAGAATGAGTGTAAGTTCAGGGGTGTTAAGCTTTCTCGAAGATATAATATCCGCTATCGTTTGACCATTGAGATTCCCGACCTTTGGACGCCGAAGTAGAACTGCCCACAATGATAAGCACAAGTGCGTGAAATCTCTAGAAACAATGTTTGACTTGGCTGTCCGAGCCCAATGTGGCAAACGAACTGCCATGTTCTTATGCTATCAGGATGTAATCGTTTCACCATGACAGCTCGTCGCGCAGCCGCCATCGTTCTTGCCGCCGGTCACGGCACACGAATGAAATCAACCAAGCCGAAGGTTATGCACCCTATTGCTGGGCAACCCATGATCTCACGCATTCTGGCGACACTCGCGCGGGCTGGGATCGATGAGGTGTGTGTTGTGATTGGGCCGGGCATGGATGATGTTGCCAACACCGTCGCCCCGCATAAAACTGTTGTGCAAGCGGACCGCTTTGGCACAGCGCACGCAGCTTTGTGCGCAAAAGAAACTCTTTTGGGCACGTTTGATGATATTTTAGTACTAAACGGCGACAATCCGCTCGTTCCTGAAACAGAAATCACGGCCTTATTGAACGCGCGCCAAGCCAAAGACGACCCGGCTGTCGTTGTACTTGGTTTTAACGCCGCCGATCCAGGTCCTTATGGTCGCATGGTGTGCGACACTAACGACGCATTGGCACGAATTGTTGAAGCGAAAGACGCCACGCCCGAAGAATTGATGATCACATTATGTAGTTCCGGCATGATGGCACTGGATGGTCATGCTGCTTTCGACATGCTGTCTAAGATCGACAATAAAAATGCAGCGGGTGAATATTATCTCCCTGACGTGATCTCTGTTGCGCAATCCATGGACCGAACATGCACCACCGTTGAAGGTGATGAGTCGGACTTACAGGGGATCAATTCCAAGGCGGAATTAGCACGGGCCGAAGCTCATGTGCAATCTCAACTCAGGCTGGCCGCAATGGCAGGCGGTGCGACATTGGTTGCGCCGGAGACTGTTTTCTTCAGCTTCGATACTGTCATCGGTCAAGATGTCTTGATCGAACCCAATGTCGTTTTTGGCCCAAGTGTTCAAATTGCAGACAACGTATCAATCAAGAGTTTTTGCCACCTTGAAGGTGCAATCGTCGCATCTGGCGCGATAGTGGGACCGTTCGCGCGCCTGCGCCCCGGCACCGATATTGGCGAAGATGTTAAAATTGGTAATTTCGTTGAGATAAAGAACGCAACCTTTGGCACTGGCGCCAAGGCTAATCATCTCAGCTATGTTGGGGACAGCGATGTCGGACAGAATGCAAATATCGGCGCTGGCACAATTACCTGCAATTACGATGGTGTCTTCAAATGGCGAACAACAATAGGTGAAGGCGCCTTTATAGGATCAAACTCAGCTCTCGTTGCCCCTGTAAACATTGGTGATGGCGCCGTTGTTGGTGCAGGCAGCACGATTGCTAAAGACGTCAGCGGCGATGCACTTGCCGTAACGCGCGCCCCCCAACGAGAGATCAAGGACTGGGGCCGGCAATCTTTTGAGCGAAAGAAAGCCCTCAAAGCTAAAGGGGAAAAAGGCTGATGTGCGGGATCATTGGAATTGTTGGCAAAAATCCTGCGACGCCTCGTTTGCTTGACGCCTTAAAACGGCTTGAATACCGGGGATACGACTCGGCCGGGATCGCGACCCTTGTAAACGGCAGCATTGATCGCCGACGTGCCGAAGGGAAATTAGTGAACCTCGATGCCCGGCTGACCGAAGCACCGCTTTCTGGCACAACGGGTATCGGCCATACTCGTTGGGCGACGCATGGCATACCGAACGAGCAAAACGCACATCCTCACGCGACGGACAAAGTTGCCATCGTTCATAATGGCATCATCGAAAATTTTGCTGAGTTAAGAGCAGAAGCCGCTGCGGCAGGTTGTGATTTGGCGTCCGAAACGGACACCGAAGTCATTGCGCATCTGGTTACGCTGCAACTTAACAAAGGCCTGAGCCCGAAGGATGCAGTTTTCCATACACTGCAGCGTTTGCAGGGAGCATTTGGGCTTGGATTTATTTTTGCTGGCGAACACGACTTGATGATTGCTGCACGTCAAGGTAGCCCACTTGCCCTCGGGTTTGGTGACGATGAGATGTATTTGGGCTCCGACGCATTGGCGTTGGCCCCACTGACCAACCGTATCCTCTATATGGAAGACGGCGATTGGGCTGTTTTGACGTCAAATTCCGCTGACGTTTATGACGCTGAAGGCAATGCTGTTGATCGACCAATCCGTCTGACAGAGCTGTCTGGTGCTGCCATCGGCAAGGGTGGATACGAACACTTCATGCTCAAAGAGATTTACGAGCAGCCGCAGGTCATCGGTGACACATTGCATTCGTTGGTTAATCCAGTTGAGCGACGCATCATCATGCCTGATACGGACGTTGATCTGTCTAAAGCTGATAAACTAACATTGATCGCATGCGGCACATCTTATTATGCCTGTATGACGGCAAAGTACTGGTTTGAAAGTTTGGCGCGCATCCCCGTCGAGGTTGATATCGCATCGGAGTATCGGTACCGCGATACGGTCCCGCCAGAAAACGGGGTTGCGGTGTTTATTTCGCAATCGGGCGAGACCATTGATACACTGGCTGCCCTTCGGCATGCCAAATCAATGGGGCAGAAAATTCTATCTATTGTGAATTCCCCTGAAAGCGCCATTGCCCGGGAGTCAGATGCGGTCCTGCAGACTTTAGCTGGCCCTGAAATAGGTGTCGCCTCAACCAAAGCATTCACGACACAGTTAACCGTCTTGGCATGCCTGGCTGTCGCAACTGCTGAAGCACGCGGTACGATTACGCGTAAAGAGGTTGGGGATATTGTTGGCGCTTTGACCGAAGTCCCTGCCCGCGCAGCGGAAGTTCTGAATCATGACGATTCTATTCGAGAACTGGCCGTCAGTATCGCGGAGGCCCGCGATGTTCTTTATTTGGGTCGTGGTACGAATTACCCGATTGCCCTTGAAGGGGCACTTAAACTTAAAGAGATTTCTTATATCCATGCTGAGGGATATGCGGCTGGCGAAATGAAACACGGCCCCATCGCGTTGATCGACAAAGATGTGCCGATTATTTGCATCGCGCCGGCCGACAAGTTGTTTGAGAAAACGGCGTCTAATATTATGGAAGTCCGGGCCCGAGGTGGGCGTGTTATTGTTTTTTCTGATACTGCAGGAGCTGAGCGCTTACGTGAGCATGCGGAAGCTGTTATCGCGCTGCCCTCAGTGAATGCCTTTGTTTCGCCCATATTGTATGCCATTCTTGTACAGCTGCTGGCATATCATGTTGCCGTCCTTAAAGGCACTGACGTGGATCAACCGCGCAATTTGGCTAAAAGTGTAACTGTGGAGTGATATTATGAATTGGCGTTTTTTACCGGTTTTCGCGATGCTGGCCTTGTCACCGTCTGTATTGGAAGCGCAATCCACAGCGCACGCGCAATGTGCCGATACTTTTGAATTATGCTTAGCAGAATGTGATACAAAATTTACAGATGATGCCGGGGGGAAAGCAGCATGCGTGCCTCAATGCTCTGGTCGTTACGCGGCTTGTGACGCTGGTGTTGCCTATGATCAAGCCAAGCCCTGGATCGAAGAGCAGGCTAAAAAATCCAAAAAGTTTTTTGATGATCTCGTGAAGGGTCTAAAAAAAGACCCCCCGGCAGATCCTGCGCCAAAAAACAAAAGCATATAGAGTTTGCACTGAACCGTTGATAGATGAGTTACGCCAAAGTGTCGATCAATGGCTGAATCTTTGGCAAATACCTCTCCCATCGCTTGACTGAGGTTTGGTAGATATCTTTTCGGACTTGCTGCGCACTTGCAGTGCGGACACCTTGGTTCGCACGCTGATAGTTCAAGCATTCTTCTGACCAGTCTAGGCCAACCACATCTATAAGTCGGCGCGCCTGTGTTTCTATGTCATCGACAACGTCTTCATATTTGACCGTGTGTATCTGACCTGGGAAGACTTGTTCCCAGAATGCCATATGCTCACGTTGTGCCTTTGCATATTTAGCCATCCCTTCCATCGTGTCTGTAAACCCGAAATCAGCTTCAAAGTTCTTCGATAGGCACGACACACAGGTATCGCGAAGATCGCGCACGCAATGAATAAAGCTTGCGTTTGGAAACGCTAGCGCCGCGAACCCAAGGTAGCGATCATTTAGTGGTTGTTTATCAATTATCCTCAAAGCATTTGGAGCGCGTTTCGATATCTGATTGAGATATCGCTGGGCAATCTTTGACGTGACCTCAGATGCAGGCAATACGGACTGTCCATGGAACTCCCATATTGATGGTGTGTGGAGTGCAACTCGTCCATCGAATAATTCCAGAATAATATCTCTAAGGTCCGATAATTCGCCAGCACCATGGACGCTGGGGTGAGCTGCCAATATTTGTTCAACAAGTGTGGTCCCACTGCGCGGTAAACCGACTATGAAAACCGGTTTTGCAGAAGTGTGGCTTGTCGTCTGCCAAGTATTATTTTGAAACAAGTCTCTGATACGGGCAAGTAAACTAATCTCTTCATCAACTGAATATTGGCGTGTCTGGGCTTTTACTTTCCCGCCTTCAAGATAACAACTTATCGCTTCTGGGTATTGTTTTTGGTCATCATAGGCTTTGCCAAGTGTATAAAGCGCGGCGGTTCGTTCATTGTCTGGAAAATTTGACTGTTTCGATAAATCGACAAGGGTTTCCAACTCGGGCTCATCGCCCTGAAACTTAATACACTCCGCAAAGTTCCTCAGGATATGGATGTTTTTTGGAGAAACTTTCAGCGCATTGCGGTAATGAACAAGAGCCTCATCTGTCTTACCTATGCTTCCAAGCGTGTTACCTAGGTTAAAATTGATATCCGGATCATTAGGGGCAATGGCCAATGCGCGTCGGTATGCGCCGAGGGCTTCGTCAGCACAATCACGACCGGCATTCACGACGCCTAGATAATTCCATGTACTGGCTTCGTTTGGCCATAACTCCGTCGCGCGCTTGGCGATATCTGCCGCAGGGTCTATTGCGTTAATCGAAAAAAGGTGCGGGATGATGGATTGGTACAAAGCAGGCTGATCATTTAATAGCTTAAAGAGTGTGCGCTTGTCCTTTGCCAGCGCCACAGCAACGATCATTTGAAAGAACCAATCCTGGCTATTTGTCTGCATATAAATTTTCTGTGAGATGCGAAAGCTTTCGCGATACTTACCAGCCCCAAGTGAAGCCTTAGCGTAAGGACCAAGAATATTAATATCTTTATCGGAGTTGCACTGAAGACTTTTGAATATTTTCAAGGCGCGCCACGGTTGCGCGGTGTTTAGGAAAAATTGGCCGATTTCAAACTTTTGCGATGGAGCTAACCCGGAAGCCTCAAGTGCCTGATTGAAACATGTAAAAGCTTCTGCATAATCTCCGGAGTTGGTCGCCGCCATGCCCTGTTGATACCATTCGGCACTATCAACTAAAGAGGCTTTATGTCGAGGTTGATCTGATTTCATGCTGTTAATGTCGTCGAACTGCACAAAAAAAGAAAGGCCAAGTCCGAAGACCTAGCCTTTCAATATCAGAACTAATCAATTCTGACTGGGTAACATAAAGTTCCTTAGAACTTGATGCGTGTACCAGCAATGATTGATGTAGCCTTTTCGTAGCTCGTAGTAGTCTTGTCACTAAACTCAAGCATTGAAACACCGAGATAAAGCTCTGTGCCTGCGTCTTTGATGTGCTGAACAACACCAAAATCAAGCATTTTAGCTTCTTCGTCATTAGCATCCACGTCTTTATTAACCTGGTAACCAACTGCGAACGACGTTGCGCCCATGCTTGTCAAAGATGCGTCATAACCAAGGCCAATAGCCCAGATTGACGTATCCTTGCGTTTAACAGCTGCATTGTCAGCTCTATTGTCGCGCTTACCATATTGACCACGAACGTTGATACCGCTCTCATGCTCAGCTGCAGCAGAAATAACCCACTGATTGTCAGCTGTTGTACTGGATGCGCCAGTGTTTACGTAAGATGCTGCTGCTTTAACTTTAACGCCACCAAACTTACCACCATAACGCAGAGCAATGTCAGCTGCACCGTTTGAAAGTGCTGAACCACCAACCTGGAAACCAGCAAATGTTGGTGAGTCATAACGAACACGATCGTTACGGCTTAGGCCGTCCAAGTTTGTCATCTTGGAGCCCCAGTCAAGAGTAGCTGCGCTGACAACGTTTTTTGCCTGGTTACTTGTACGGATAACCTGGGAATTGTCGTTAAAGTTGAAACCACCACCAGCGGCCATGCCTGCACCACTAAATGATGTTTCAGCAGTACCGTCAGAAGCTGTTGGGCCCTGGCCGATCGATACTTTACCGAACTGCTTGTGCTCGATGTATGCTTCTGCACGACGCTGGTTGAAGTGTGTCTGACCGAATGCATCAGTACCACCGCCACCAATCTTAGCAGGTACAGATGCATTACTGTCAGCAATGCTCCATTCGTTCGCAGCATTGTCCTGGAATTCAACTTCCAGAGCTGTACCAACAGAAACTGCTTCGTTTACTTTACCTGAACCCAGTATACGGAAACGTGTGCCGCTGTTATCGTTGTCAACAATTGCTGTATCTTCTGACTTACCGTCATCGAAGTACGCAACTGCTTTGTTAATCTGACCAGAAATAGTAACTGAGTTACCATTGCCGTTGCTGATTGAACCAGCTTCTGCAACAGGAACAGCAACTGCGAAAAGGGCAGCTGCAGCAACAGATGCTTTGAGAGTTGTTTTGATATTCACTTTGGTTTCTCCTTCACCAAATGAGTTGAGGAATTTTCCCCGTAATT
>WASW01101045.1_pt1 | contig 33895 bp, 36 predicted proteins | sample 5698521 | NCBI WGS metagenome assembly WASW01 (sample SAMN11175560, study PRJNA528189) | sponge metagenome | isolation source: marine sponge | host: Leucetta | place: Antarctica: Western Antarctic Peninsula, King George Island | collected 2013-01
GTTGTTGTATCGTGTGTTGGCTTATAATTGTCACAGAATGTGTTTGATTTCTTTAGTTTGGTTGATGATTTCTAGGAAGCCGTTTTTTGATCATCGCCTGCAGCACCTACATTGTTCCATGCAGCAGGAGACCAAGATGTGGATGCAGTAGTTTTTGGCCTATCAGAAATATTATCATCATCATCATTAAATCTTAAAGAATTATCAGTATCTTCTGCAAAGATTGTCAAGTTTGTAGATTCACTGTCAGTTTCATCTACAGTAAATTGTACGTATGCACTGGTAATTACAGCATTTGATGGGATTGTAATATTATTGAATCTAAGTCCAATTTCTTGTTCACTACCATCTTCAGTTAATTCTAAATCACTACTATCAAGATACATCTCACCAGAGTTACTACCTTCAACATCCTCTTCTGCATCATCATCATCATGACTTACTCTAACTTCAATGGTAGTTGTAGGGTCTGTAGTATCAGATAGTGGAGTTGCAGTTGCAGTAGTTGATGCAGGACTTGTTCCTTCAGAATTTATTGCAGATACTTGGAATTCATATTCAACATCATTTGTTAATCCAGTTACAGTTACACTAGTACTAGTTCCGGTTCCATCATCAAATGTTATCCAATCATTACTTTCACAAGCACCTATTGAATCACCATGTTGTGAAACATGTCTATCCACTGCAGAATCTGCAATTACAATAGTGTGGGCGTTATCAGGATTTCCAGGAGGAATATGACAAACAGCAGTCTTTCCAGATGAAGCTGTTGTGATAGTTGGACGGTATTCTACAATGTAATCAGTGGCAAGAGAGTCAGCAGCAGTCCAAGATAGTGAGACTTCAGTATCACCTGCAGTTGCAGTCAATCCAGTTGGAGTATCAGGGATTGCTCCCCCAACAGTAGAATAAACTATTTCAAGTAAAGGAGCTTTTGATGTAGATGAATCATAAGAGAAAGCGTGTCTATCACCAGAACCTTCAAAAATAAATGCAATTGGATCACCAGAAGACCAACCATTGCTAGTAATAATTTCTTGAACTATACTTGTAAGGTTAGGTGTTTTTTGATTACTACCAGATTCATTTACAGTATTCCATGCAGAGATATCAGACCATGAAATAGAAGTAGAAGTTTTTGTTCTATCTGTGATATTATCATCACTGTTAGAATAAGCAGAAGCAGATGCAGTATCTTCACCATAAATTGTAATGTTTGTAGTGCTAGAACTAGTGGTGGTAGTAGTAAATTGAATGGTTACACTTTGTATTGTTGCTCCAGATGGAATTTGAATTCCAGGGAATCTCAATCCAACTGCTTGATTATCTTCACTACCATCATCAATGAAATCCAAAGATGACCCAGTAACTAGCATGTCACCATCAGGATATTCTTCGGCATCATTTGATGATGCAGAGATTCTAGCAGAAATTGTAGTAGAGTCGCCTACAGATATAGGAGTTGCAGTTGCAGTGTTAGATGGAATACTAGATACGCCAGAATTTACAGATGAAACACGAAATGAGTATTCTGTATCATTAGTTAATCCAGTAACGGTTTCAGTAGTACTTGTATCGCCATGAGCAAATACACTCCAAGTAGAGCCAGAATTAGCACTATATTCTATTTTATAATCAGTAACGGTTGCACCACCAGAAGCAGGAGCAAATGCTGCAACATATTGTGCATGTCTGTTTGCACTACCACTAGCAGCATGAGATTGTGTGTCAGAACCAGCAGTGGTTTTAATTTCATTTGTAACTGACATTACACCACTATTGGTTGCAAAGTCTGCACCCTCTACTTGGTCACTACCATGAGAAGAGTATGATCCACTTTCTCCATTGCCAACAACAGATATGATAAGAGCACCATCAGTTAGTGTTGTTACATCTGTACTAACATTAATAGAATTTACAACTGTAGAAGAATTTTCAGATTCTTCTGCTTGTTGCGCTACATTAGAATAAGACATTGCGACAATACCGCCGCCGCTAATTGAAGATGCATAGTTTACAGTAATTGTATTAGAACCAGTTGTAATGTCAGACTCCATGATTCTCCAAAGTTCTACTTGTTGGTCTGTACTAGTTCCAACATTTTCACGTCCAACAAAAATACCAACATCAGAATTACTGCCAACATCAATTGATGTAACATCATCAGGAGAGCCATCTTCATCAGCAGTTGCAATGACAATCATACGATTATCACCTTCTGCAATTGTAATTGAAATATCACAAGATGAATCATTACAAAGATTACCAGAATTATCTACAATGCTATCAAAACCAATATCAGAAGAACCAGATGTTGGAGCAACCCAAGATAATGCAACCTCAGTATCACCAGCAGTGGCAGTTAGATTATTTGGAGGATCAAGAGGGGATGTAGATGTGACAGGAGTTTCAGTTACAGAAGATGCAATACCATCTCCTGCAGAATTGTGTGCAGATACTGCAAATTCATATTCTTGATCATTAGTTAAACCAGTTACAATAGTAGAAGTGCCAGGAATATTTCCAAGTAAACTCCAAGAACCAGAATTAGCCTCTCTAGATAGAACAGCATAGTAATCAATTTCAGCACCACCATTTTCAGTAGGAGCAACCCAAGATAATGCAACCTCAGTATCACCAGCAGTGGCAGTTAGATTAGTTGGGACTCCAGGTAGATTAACAGGAAGAGTTAGATTATTTTGTAATTTGTGTATCTGGTTACCTTTAGTATCAGTAACGTAAAATACGTTAGTTCCAGCCTCAAATGCTATACCTTTAGGACCATTATCAGTAAATCCAGTATCAAAATTTTTCGTTCCATATTTCGTTAAAAAGTTACCAGAGGAATCATAGGCTACAATTCTGTCATTGTTATTATCTGCAATCCAAACATTATCAAAAGAGTCAATAGCAAGAGCACGCGGGCTTTTGAATTGAGTATCACCAGCACCATTACTACCAAATCTTAGAAGAAATTCTCCAGAGGAATCAAATTTGTTGATTCTATGTTTGTTAGCATCAGCAACCCAAATATTTCCAGAAGAATCTATTGCGACTCCATATGGACCATCACTACCAAACTGACCATCACCATTACCATTACTACCAAAGGTCAGTAAATGATTTCCAGCAGAATCATATTTTTTAATTTTCTCATTTTTCATATCTGCAACATAAACATTGTCAGATGAATCAACTGCGACTCCACTAGGCTGATTAAATTTAGTATCAGTATTGCCACTACTAGAGCCAACTTTTAAAGAAAAGGTGCCATCAGAGTTGAATTTCTTTATTTGATGTTGTTTTGTATCAGTAATCCAAAAAGCCCCAGTAGAATCAATTGCTACATCACGAGGTCCGTTATTTTTAAACTGATTATCGTTATTACCATTAGAACCAATTATAGAAAGGAAATTTCCAGAAGAGTCAAACTTTTGAGCATGTTCATTTTTGTAATCCATGACCCAGACATTTCCCGAACCATCAACATCAATTCCCCAAGGCCCATTACTTCCAAACTGTCCATCACCATTTCCAAGTTCACCAAAAGTATCCAAGTATGTTGGAGGTAAAGGAGTCGTCTGTGCAAATGCTTCAGGTAAAGGATCAGAGAAAGGTAACGCAGCTGGCGGTACAAGTAAAATTACAGCAAACAATACAATTACAAGTCGATTTAGGACTAAATTCCAACTATGCTTCAATGTACAATTTAGCTAAATTATTGCTTATAACATTAAGCCGAATATTCCAACTTTGGGAAATAATGGGGTTTTCACATCAATTGTTGATAAATATACAGTATTTTGTAAAAATTTTAGATTTTAAAATGAAATCAGGCACAAATCAATCAAAAAACCTTCAAAATCTATTCAATTGGACTGATATTACCACGTATTCTATCACGGGACTCAAATGCATCATCAATTGTTTTAGCAGTTGGTTCAATCAACCAGACATTTTGTCCATTATCAACTAATAATGCAACGTGATTGATTTTTGTAATTTGTGATGGATCATCAGAATCATAATAAATAAAATCCACATCCCAAGTCTTGCCCGCATCAGAGGATTTTATCATATCTGCCATCAATATTGCCAAATCTTCATTATCACCCTCACCTTTGGCAAAAGTGTCAAGAGGTTTTTTTGGAGTTTCTTGCATATCAAAAGAAGTCAATTTGAATTGTGAGATAATCCACCAAACCTCAAAAATAAATTCATCATCAGTAGGGACGTTATCATACAAGTCATTCATTGCAGCCGGCATAGAACCTGTTACAAATTTAGATAAATCTCGAATTTCTTGAGTGAGTGCAGAACCGCCAGGTCCGACACCTGCAAGAGTTATAGTAATTGTATCTTGTGAAGCAGGTAATCGAATTATTTCATCAATGAAATCATCCGTAAGTTTTGAGAATTGGTATTTGTTATTTTTTGAATCAACAAAATCCCAAGTTACTGTTTGTTCAGTCATTGTAATAGTTGGAACTTTAGGTTGTGTAACTGTAGGAATTTCATGAGTGAATCCAGATAACTCATCAAATATAGAACCAGTTTGATTTTGCATTTCAAGGTCTATTATTTTAGATTCAAGATTAGCAATTTTTTCAAGTAGATCAAATCCCAAATCAGGAAGTTCATCTTGAGAAGTCTCCAAAGATGCAATCATTAATTCTAGTTCTGAAATTCTATCAAGTTGATTTGGAGTACCATCATCAGATAACAATTCCAATTCTATTTGTTGTACTGCGAGTTGTTCTTCCAATACTGTTTTTTCAGATAATGCAAGTTCTTGGGATAATGTGTATTCATCATAAAGACCAGCAAGTTCTAGTTGAGTGATATTTAGTTGGGATTCCAATTCTATTTTTTCTATTTCAAGTTCACTATCTGAAAGAGACCCAATTCTATCAATTTCTTCTTGTTTTTGAAGCAGTTGTAATTTGAAATTCTCTTTTTCTTTTTCTGATTGCTCTTGAACTTGCTGATATTCACTAGATAATTGAGATAATTCATCTTGTTTTTGACGTAGTTGGGATTCAAATTCTGCTTTTTCTGTGGCTAAAATTTCAGAACCAGATGAGGATTTTAAAGATTCAATCTGAGTCTCCAGTATATGGACTTCTTCTTCTAATTGAGATGCAAGTAGTACAGAAGATGTTTTTGTTGCCTCTACTGCCCTCATTTGCTCTTGCAATATACCGATCTGTTTTCCAATCTTTGAGGTCTGAAATTCAGATTCAGTTTGAATTAGAGTGACACGATTTTGTAATGCTTCATTTTCAGATAAAAGAGCATTTGTTTTTTTGAGAATAATTTCAGTATCAGTGGCACCAATAGTTACTGCAGAATATGTTGGAAGAATTTGTTTTTCAAGAGTACTCTCACCCAAATAATTTACCAAGAATACACCAACAATCATAGGTACTACTGCTAAAAGTAGAAGGTAATTACTCACTGTGAATAAAACAGAATTTATGATATATAGACTTGTAATGTCAGTTAATTTACAGAATCAGTTTTACTATCATCTAAGAGATTTTGGAGTTTTTTATTCAATTCACCTAATGCAAAAATTACAGATTCTTGCAGTGGTTTCTTTGCATCTCTTTTGATCAAATTGTAAATCTGCTCTTCAATTTCCTTTAATTCTTGTTTGACTTCTTCAGGATTTTTAGTCATGTGATTTTTGAGTTGTGCTTGAGTTTCCAAGAGTTTTCTGATTTGTTGTTTTTCGTATTTAATTTGTTCAATTAATTTTAGTTCCTCATCACCAACAGCTGTAACTTTAACCTCACGTTCCAATCGTACTTTTTCAAGTTCATCCTTTTGCTGAGAGATCAAATCAAGAGTTCGATTACTTTTTGATTCTGTCTCTTTAGCGTCTTTAATCTTAGATTCAAGATCTGCTTTCTTTTGTAATGCACGTTTTTCTGCTAATTCACTAACATGAGCAAATTTCTCTAATTCACCTTCAAGGTAAGTAATTTGTTGTTCAAGTGCAGGAGACAAAATTTTGGCTTTTCGTTCTGCCACTTCTCTCTCACCGATTAATTTTACAAGTTTCATTTGTTGTATCCTTAATGAGCTAGAAAGATTGTTTTGCATTTCACGCTCTTTGATTTGTTGATCAATGATTTGTTCTTCCAAAGTATTATTATCAACAACACCAGACATGGAAGATTGAGATTTGCCAAATAGTTTAGAAAGAATGGATTTTGTCTTAGGGGCGATACTTGGAGTGGAGAATTGTGCACTCATTGGACGTTGTAGTAATTTCTGTTCTAACTCTTTACGTTCCTGAGAAGCTTGTTCTAATTTTGATTGTTGAGTTTGAATCCGTTTTTCTAATGCAGAGCGGTCAGATAGTGATTTTTCTCGAACATCAGCATATTCCTGAGTGAGCTTTTCAAATTCTACTTGTTTTGTTTTTAATTTTAATTCAAGATCTGCTTTTTGAGTGACAAGTAGAGAATCAGAACCTTTTGAAATATTCTCTAATTCAATCTGTTTTGATTCTAGTTCTAATTCTAATTTTAATTGAACAGTAGTAGCATTTTCTTTTGCATCGACATAAATTTTGTTTAGATTTTCAAGTTCTTCCAATTTTACGTTATATTTTGATTCTAAAACATCTTTTTCAGATTTTAGCAGATCGTGTGATTTTTGATTTTCTAATAATTTTTCAATTTTTTCTTCTTGTAACTGAATTTTTTCCTCAAGAGTGGTTTTTTCAGAAGAGTATTGGGCTTTGAGAGAATCATAATCTTTAACGATTTGTTTCAATTCTTTTTGTTTTGATGCAAATCTTGATTCTAGTTCTGCTTTTTGAGTAGTGGTAGTGGAATGTTGTACTTGAAGTAATTGTTCTAGTTTTGCTTGCTGGGATTTTATTTTTGATTCTAATGCAGTCCTATCAGAAGTAGTATTTTCTTTGATGGTATTGTAATCAGTAGTAATCTGGTCTAATTCTGCTTGTTTTGATGTTAGCTTTGATTCTAGTTCTGCTTTTTGAGTTGCAAAGTTTGAAGAGGAATGTTGTGCTTGAAGTAATTCATCTAATTTTACTTGTTGAGAGTATATTTTTGATTCTAGTTCTGCTTTTTGAGTTGCAAAGTTTGAAGAGGAATCAGCGTCAGTTAGACTCTCAAGTTTAGATTGCAAAGAGTGTATTTTTGATTCTAGTTCTGCTTTTTCAGATGCTGCCTTTGATTTGATTTCATTATAATCTAAAGTAACTTGTTCAAGTTCTGCTTGCTTTGAGGTTAGTTGAGATTCTAGAGATGTTCGTTGACCAGATATCTGTTGTACAAGATCTTGGTTTTCTGCTAAAAGTTCCTTTAATCTAGTATGTTGGGATGAAATTTGCTCACGAAGTTCTGTTTGTCGTAATTCTAATTTTGCCTTTTCTACAGTAAATGGTGTATCAGGTATTTTTTCTTCCCGTAACTTCTCAAGTTGAACTTGCTGTAAATTAATTTGCTCCTCCAATGCGGCTTTTTCACTTGCAAGGATTTTTTCAGAGCGTTCTCTATCTTGAGAAGACTCCCTCAACTCAAGTTGTTGTGTTTTAATTTGATTTTCAAGTGCTGATTTTTCAGAAGAAAGTTTTTGGCTAGAGGATTCATAATCATGAGACATTTGTTCTAATTCTAATTCTTGGGCTCGAATTTGCTCCTCTAATCGAGTTTTTTCTAAACCAGATTGCTCCACACCGTTTTTCTTTTCCAATAATTTCCTATCATGAGCTAAACGTTCAAGTTCAGTTTGTTGCATAGAAATTTTTTCTTCTAATTTTGTTTTCTCTAATTTTGCTTGCTCTAATGCAACTTTACGTTGTGATTCTTCTCTATTACTTGTTAATAGTTCAAGTTCAGTTTCTTGTGATTTTATCTGTTCTTCTAATTTTGCTTTATCAAGAGCTGCTTTTCTTGTTGCAATATCATAGTCACGGGAAAGTTGTCGAAGATCTGCTTGTTGTTCTCTAATTTGTTCTTCAAGTTTTGCTTGTTCTACTACTTTTTTTGATTCAAAATCAGCTTTTTGTTCTGCAGCCATTTTTTCTTGAGATAGTCTTTCAAGCTCTGCTTGTTGTGAAAATAATCGCTCCTCTAGTACATCTTTTTCTTGAATAGACTCTTGTTTCAGTGAATCATACTCAGTTGCAAGTTCTTTTAGATCAGATTGTTTTGCTCGTAATTGATCGCTAAAGTTTTGATTTGAGGATTCAGATGATTTGGATTTTGATTGATCAGCATAATAAGACTCGATAGTACGATTAAGGAAATTTTTATCAGATGAAAAAAGATGTTTGCCTTGATTTAAAGAATGTAAAATATAACGTAGTCTACTGGTATCACCAATTCCTTGTTCAATGGTTTTAGAGATTATTTCCATAGATTGTTCAGAAGTCACATCGATTGTGGGAGCAGAAACATCATCAGAAGGTAATTCATCTAATTTACTTTGAACATATGCCCTATCAGAATTAGCAAGAGGTTTGTTATTTTCCAAAGATTCTAAAACAGAGTTTAGTCTACCAGGGTCTCCTTGTTCATTGGCCAATAATCGCTGAATCCCTAGGATAAGGTCTTCAGTAGACAAATCATTCATGTGGAATCAATCATCCTTCTGAGCATATAAAAACTTCGGAGGTAAAAAAATTACTGATCTGGGCTACAACTTTTCACAATAGGCTGTGGAACGTAAATTAGTTATCTTCAAAAATTGGAAGTTTTATAGAAATGATTAATCCAGAATTACTTTTTAAAAGTTCAAAATCACCAGCATGTTCAATTATGATGGATTTTGAAATCATCAAGCCAAAATCATTATCTGCATCATCAGGAAGTTTTGGTTGTTTTTTCAAATGACCAAATAATTCATACAGTTCACCTTCAATTTTTCCTCTAGTATCAGAAATTTTTATCTCTAGATTTTCAACATCGGATATCAATTTTGTTTCAATTCTAACAAACCCATTATTAGTAGATTTTAAAGAATTGTCAAGTAAATTGATTATTACACGTTTCATTTTAGATTCATCTGCAAATATTTTTACATCATCAGACAGATTAGATTCAAGTTTAACATTGGAGAGGGTATTATTTTTAACAAAATTAACAGCATCATTAATTATTTTATTTATTGAGACATCAGCCATATTGTATAGAGTCTTATTTTTTTCGATATTATACAAATCAATAAAATCATCAGATAGCATTTTGAGTTGAGAGGTAGTGTCTTCAATAAATTGAAGTGCGTCTTGCTGAGAGATTTTTTCTTCTCGTATCAGTTTGATATTTTCAAAGATAGATTCTATTGGAATTTGGAATTTTTTAGATACAAATTCCATTAATTCATCAGTCCATAATTCATTATTTTTGAGATTATCCATGGCGCTTTTTAGATCAGTGGTCCTCATTTTGATTAATTCACGCAAGTTTTCATTTGTAAAATTAACATTATCGCGCATCAATTCAAATTTGTTTGCCAATTCTCCAACTTCATCGTCAGTTTGGATGTTTAATTGAACATTAAAATCGCCAGCAGCAATTTGGGCGGAAGCATTTTTGAGTTTGATTAGAGGTTGAGAAATAGAGGTCCTAACATAATTGGCAACTACAATTGCAGACATTATAGTAGTAATGGAAATTATTAGAATAGTATTAGTTAATCCAATTACAGGTCCAAGGATTTGGGCACCATCTTGTTTAACCACCAAAGTCCAATCTAAACTAGAAAAATCATCATCAGGGGCAGATTTTGAATATGCATGTAAGACACTATCAGTGCCTAAAATACCAGTTCTAATGAAATAACCAGTGTCATCTACAAGCATTGCAATTCCATCTACTGCCGGAATAAACATACCGGATTCAGAAGGAGTTGTAGAGAAAATAATTTGTCCATTATCAGATACGAGAGAAATTTCAGAATTTTGGAATTTTTTTGTTTGTTTGAGATCATTTAAGATCAATAGAATTGGTTGCAAATTCATCTTGGTTTTTAAAACTCCAAGAAAATTTCCTTGATTATCATCTATTCGAATCACGGCATCCCTAGTGAAAATTTGTAAATCATCATCAAAAACAACATCGTCTACAAATGTACCATCTTTAACAACTGTATCCCACCAAGACATATCTCCAAAAGAACTATCAGATGACACAGTAGATGCAATAACAGTTCCAGTGGAATCTGCAACAGACACATCTTCATAGATAGGATATCCAAATTTAGATTCCAAAAATGCAGACGTCTCTTGTAATTTTAGGGAAAGTTCATTGGTTTCAATAGAGACATCAGATTGCGTATTTGAAGTAATTATGAAATCAGTAACAAATGAGTGATTAGAAGAGGAGAGTAATCCAAATACATCGTCTTTGAATTTACCATCAATATTCTCTATTGTCACATGCAGTGCTTCAGCATAATTTCCACCAATTTCATCAATTATTCTCTCTTGACTTGATGTGACAGATGTGAATCCCATAACAGTGATAGATATGATAATCACCAAAAAGCTCATTAGAATTTTTATCCCTATTCGCATTAGATAGTAATTTGTAGCTTATCACATATAATTGGCAAGTCAGAATGAATTAAGGTTCAGTCAAAAAAGAACACACACAATAGAAATTTTAGAATAAACAGGGGAGCCGACTTGTCTCCCCAGCCATTAGATCAAATGACCTAATGAACAACATACATTACAAAATTAATATAAAAAGACACAAAAAATAACGAGGCTAGAATCCAAAGAAATTAAAATTATCAAACATGGAATCAAAAAAGAGTTTGCCAGAGGCTATCAATATTACAACAGACACTAGGATTTTCAAATATCGTTCTTTGATATCTAAAGACAACCTTGCACCAACCAAACCCCCAATAAAAGAACCAATTGCTAAAAATCCGGCCTGAAGGAAATCAGGATGTCCCAATAAACTATGTACAATTACACCAGATAAAGATGCAAACAAGAGTATCATTTGAGATGTGGGTGCAGCTTTTTTCATTGCCATACCCATTCCCACAACCATTAGTGGCACAAAGATAATTCCGCCTCCAATACCAAAAAAGGAAGAAATTATTCCTGCAAAAAAGCTTGCACCAATTACAAAAACAATCATTTGTTTTGAGATTGTTTTTTCCTTGGTTTCAATTTTTTTTCTTAAAAAGATGTAAGCTGCAGATGCAATTAATATAAATCCAAATAAGATTTTAAAAATATCAGGTGCAACATCAGTAGATATTATTGCACCCAAAATAGTTCCAGGAATTGAAAGTAAACCAAGTTTAAGACCCAGAGAATATTCAATTCGTTTTTGTTTGGAATAAGAAATTGTAGATGCAGCAGCATTACTTAATGCAGCAAATAGACTGTTACTTGCTGCAACTGTAGGAGGAAATCCTAAAAATGTTAACACCGGAACAACGATAATTCCGCCACCAAGACCAATCATAGAACCTAAAATTCCTGCTGCAAATCCTAAAGGGATTAGCCATAGTTGATCAATCATGATAATGTCAATCAGAGAATTTTCTATTATATAATTAAACTATTTTAGAATAACCAGTGTCTGTAAAATAGAATTATCTTTGGATGTAATTTCCAAAAATATTTTGGAATTACCTAAATTATCAATTTTTGATTTGATATTTTGTTTGCCTGAATCAGTGTAAAATGTATGAGTGGCCTCTAGCCATGAAGAAATTGATTCATAGTCTTCAGACTGTTTTGCATCCCAACAGTCACAAACAAGTGTTTCAATCATCGTTTCAAATACTACAAAAACATCATTTCGATTAGATTCCAAAGTAGAAGTTTCAAGATTAGCTACTGCCATAATAGGTGATTGGGTATTACCGCCAATGTTGATATTTCCCAAAGGATTTCCTTGAGAATCAGACACTGCAGTGGTAGTACAATAATCTACAGTTTTTAAAAGTCCATTCTCAAAAAACTTGCAATATTCACCAACGGTATGATCAGTAATTGCAGTAGGTGTAGAAACAAAAATATCTTGTTCTGCCAAAATATTTTGAATTATCTCAATATCATAATAAGTAAAACCTGTTTCATAAATTGCCGGAAATTCAGTAGTGTCATCATCTACAAATAGAAAAGAGGTAGAAACAACTATTACAATCCCAACTATAACTGGAATTATGATTAATTTATTCATAATCTGTAAAATTTTAATTCAAAGATAAGGTTTTGCAATATCAAATTGAGATTATGGTTAATTTCGAATCCACAGTTATATTATTTTGATCAATAAATCCTGCAGTTACCTCAAGAACATATGATGCTGCATTATCAGGAATTATACTTTGACAAGTTGTTATTTCCACCACAGTTTTACAAGGAGGAATATTTTTTTCAATATGTACTACATGTCCATCTTGATCAAACCAAATCATATCTAATGGGAATTGCATATTGAGCATCCACAAAGAATACAAACCAGGTTCAGTAAATACAAAAATCATTCCCTCATCATAAGGAAGTTGTTCTTGAAACATCAATCCTCGAACACGCCTTGGTTCAGAATCTGCAATTTGTACTTCAAGGGCAACATCATCTATCAAAATTGTACCTCGTGGAAATTCAACTGATTCTAGTTTACTATCACTTGGAAGAGTCAACATTCCAATAACGCCAATTATTACAGCAGCAATTGTAATTGGAATTAATGCTTGAGCACGAGTGGTCATGAATTAGTTTCTTCTAATCCTTTTAAAATACTGTTTGAAGGATACTTGCTTTTACATCATCCTCACCATCCAATAATTCCTGCAAACTTGGAAATTAATAAAATCAGACTAGATAACCCCAAATTCAGGAATAAAATCAGGACTTTACAATATCATAATCTTCTTTGCCATTACCAAATTTCTGCGTGATAATTTTTACTCTGTATTTTTTCCCTCTTTGAACATCTAGAGTATTCTGAGTAGGTTTGCCATTGTCATAAAATTTTGCGACAATCATCTTTCTTGAAGTATAAAATTTCTTTACCCCATCAAACTCTTCTTCAGTTTCAATATTGATTTCAATAATAGTCTCTTTACCAACTTTTCTCTCAACATTCTCAACTTTTACAATAGTGAAAATGCCCTTATCATCTAATTTTGATAATGAACTTTCTGCCATATCGTACTATTCATCTTGTCCGTCAGTATCTATATTATTACATTCAGGCATTGACATTGAAATTTGATCATTTTGTTTTATCAAATAATCTAATGTATTCATGAATTTTCTGCAAGAATAGTGAACTTAAGCGTATTGGAATTTAGATATTATTTGAAAATAGATAATAATCAAAACCAATCAGTTATCCATTGACAACTGAGCATCAATTCTCTTGTTATATCCATTGATGTTTGGGATTATTTGATTACTATCCAGTTATGATATAAGATAATGAAATAAAAATACTGTTCAGTAAATTATTAACATTTGTTTATTTTTTATGTAAAACTTGAACGATTAGAAAAGTGAAGAGTTAGAATCAAATTTATTCAAAATCCCAATCAGGAACAAAAACAATTTCATCTGCACCTAAATTTAACATTGAATATGGCATGTTCTTTGTCAACCTCATAGATGGCTCATAACAATTTAGAGCATTGCAGTCCAAGCATATCCAACTACCTCCATCCACAAGAGTCATAATCATTTTAAGATCATCACTATTGCAACTATAACAGATTTCAGGGATTTGTTCTAACTGTCTAGCTCTAGAAATGATTAGCCTACCTGCTTCATCATAATCTGCCATAGATTTTGTATGAGAATTATGAACTTTAATGTATTGAAGTTTAGATTTTAAAAACTAAGAAAAATTACATTATAGAATTCTTAAAGTCACTAATTGAAGACATTGAATTTTTTGTATGATGTCCAACGTCATGAATAGTGGAACCATTGTATTTTTTATCAAGATATCTCCCTGCAATTATCATCGGTCCTCCAATGGCACAAGTAATACCAGTAGGTTCAGGAACCCATAGCATTAAAAATCCAATTTTTTGGAGTTTTTTACCTGGAGCTGGGGCTTTTTGAAGAGCACCTAATGAGCTAGCAACAGGTTTATCATTAATACGGGAAACTTCAGCATACAAATTTGCTCTGCGTTTAGCAGAATCAGAGAATTTTCTCAATTTATCTAGACGTTCCTTTAGTGGATCAACCATTCTAACATAGATTTAGAAAAAATTAGTTAAGAGTCAGAGATCAACTCCCATCACATTCAGGTCAACAAAGAATAGCTAAAATTAACTCAAAAGACATCCAATTATACTAGATTTTGTTTAAGAAAAAAGACCATGAAATCTAAAAATTCTAAAAGATTGGAATCAATCAAAGTAGCACATCAATTAGAAAAAACTCGCTCCAGTACAAGAGTAGAGGATTATTTAGAAATTATTGCAGAGTTGGTAGAATTAAAGGGATATGCAACAACATTAGACATTTCAAGATACATGAATGTGAGTGCACCTAGCGTCACCAAAATGCTTCAAAAACTAGATGAAAATGGATTTTTAGAATATGAAAAATATCATGGAATCAATCTTACTGACAAAGGGAAAAAAATTGCAGAAGGAATAAGACAAAAACACGGCATATTGTTAGAGTTTTTTGAAATTTTAGGAGTAGGTTATGATACAGCCAACCAAGATACAGAGGGGATTGAACATCATCTAAATCAAAAAACAATCAAACAGTTAAGAAAATTTATTACTTTTTTAAAAGCAAATCCCAAAATCATAGATAATTTTAAAGATCTTTAAGATAAATCTTAATATCATTTTGTGAAGATGTAGAATCCATTAATTTTCTTGAAAGATCAGAGCGTCGCGGAATTATGATTTGTCCTTTTTTACCAATTCTAACTGATGCAATAAAATTTTCATTACCATAAATATCAGCATGCATTGAAGTGAAATCTTTATTCACTGTAAGTAGTAAAGAAGTTTTTGATTCTGAAAAACTAAATGGTATGTCATTAGATGTTAATGATACATCATCAGCAGATGTTTTCTCAACAACATCAATGTGTACTCTAAGAGATTTTTCAATTTCTTTAATGTTTGAGCCACCTCTCCCAATTATTGATGCGATGCATTGTTCATCGACCATGACTTTAACACGATTATCAGATAAAATTTCAACTTCAGCCCTAGGATCATATCGTCTAAATGTTTCTTTAATTTTGTCCTCAGCTAGTTTTTCAATTCCAACCTTCTCTACTTTTTTTCCAACAGGAACAATGACATTTTCTTCTCCAAAAGTGTAGATTTCATGTTCTAAGACATCATCTTCAAAATTTCTAATTTCAATTACAGGTCTAGCCAAATCAGATTCAGTCATTCCAGTAGGAACTTTTACCATTAATTCTAAATCATACACTTTTTGAATTGCACCATCTTTAACAAAAACTACAGTATCCAACACATTTGGAATAATTCCAAGTTCAATTTTTCCAATAAAACGCTGAATTGCATCTAATGGAGAATTTGCATGTACGACTCCAACCATCCCAACACCAGTTAATCTCAAATCAGCAAATGTTACAAAATCTTCTCGTCGTCGCACTTCATCAAAAATGGTATAATCAGGCCTAACAAGTAACAAAATATCTGCAGAATTATCAAAACTTCCATCAAGTTTACTGTATTGTGTTACTCCAGAATCTACTTGCAAGTCACGTGGAGATTCAAATGTTTTTACAATCTTTCCTTTTTTATGATAAAAATTTGCAAGACCAGATGCAAGAGTACTTTTTCCAGAACCAGGAGCACCAGAAATAACAATTCCTTCTGCACTATCAGCAAAACGTTCCATCAATTTTTCAGAAATTGTGTAATCATCAAGAGTTAGTTTCACAATAGGATGGACTATTGTAATTTCATAAGCCTCAGAGAAAGGAGGAAATGTAATAGCGATTCGGTAATCTTCGTGTTGAACCACATATGCACCAGTTTTTGATATCTCCAACGTACTAGAATCAGATATGTTTACAATATCTAAAATTTGAGAAGTAACAAGTTGTAAATAATTTTTAGAAAGAAATTCATCATTAAGTTTTGTCAATACAAATGCTCCAGGTTTACCTTTTTTAGCCAACGGGCATTGATTTTCTTTGAGATGTACACTCATAGTTTCAGAATCAAAATATTTGAGAAACTCTAATGATTGAGTTTTAATTTCAGATTTGAGAAATACTGTTTCAACACCTTCAGCTTGTGCCACTAAATGTTGAACTTTATCAGAAGTGTACAGTGTAGCATTATTTTGTTTGGCCATGTCAACAATTAGAGCATCTATCCTACCACTAGATGCAAGCTTTACATCATCAGAAGTAGTGTGAGAACCACTTACAATAATATTTAATCCATAACTTCCAGATAATAATTTAAGGCGTTTAATTTTTTCAAGACCGACAAATCCTTTTTCCTTTTTCTTTGATGCTTGAGATTGTAATTCATCAAGAACAGATTGAGGTATTATAATTTCAAAATTTCTGACAGTTCCAGATTCAATTTGAGCAATTAATTGACCATTAATTATAACACTAGTATCAGCAACAATTTTTGACATTACGTTAATCACTAGAAATTATAATAATACACTAAATTACTTTACTAAAAGTTCTGAAATTCCTTTTAAGATAGAGTTGAAATTAAAACCTCACTAGAGTCTACTTAAAGAAAACAAACTTTCAGAACTAAAAACACTCACACTCTTGACAAAATGGAGATATTGATAATAATAGCATGAATGAGAACAATACAAAAAATGACAAATTTTATACAAATTGTACTCAATATTTTGAATTTTTACGTAAAAAAGCCATGACAGACTATGATTTTGAAGACGAATATTATTTCACCATGCCTGCAATATCAAGTCATTAGATAACAGAAGATTTACGAACGATACATTATCGCATATGTTGTGGACACAGGATTACAAGATCTTGCAGATAAAGCAATTAGTTATGCTGAAAAATCAGGAGCCCAATACTGCGATGCCAGAGTAGAACAGCAAAAACGAAAATCAGTTCTGTTAGAAAATAATGAAATAGAATATGTTAGAACAAATGATGATAGAGGTATAGGAATAAGAATAATCAAGAACAACATATGGAGTTTTTGTTCAATAACAAATCCAAAATCTTATGAGCAAATCAAAGATGCAATTGATAATTCAATAAAAAGTACCAAAAATAATAATAAAAATAAAATCAATCTTTATCCAAATAATTTGAAAAAAACTAAAGTTGATTATAAAGTGGTAAGAAAACCAGAATTAGAAGAAATATTAAAAATTGGATTTGAATGTAGTAAAATTATTTTAGAAACACCAAAAATAAAAAAATCTATCGTCAATCCATGGTATACATTAAATTCAAAATATTTTGTAAATTCTGAAGGTTCAGAGATTTTACAAAATTTTACAGATACTGTAGTAGAGATTATAGCTATTGCTCATGAATCCGGAATAACTCAATCAGTAAACATTACAGAAGGAGGAAGAGGGGGATTAGAACAAATAATTAATAAAAATAAAATTCAGCAAAGTGCAAAAGAAGTTGCATTAAAAGCATCGCAGCTAACACTTGCAAAACCAGCTAAAGAAGAAAATGCAACTGTAGTAATGAATCCGGACTTTGTATCATTACTCACACATGAAATACTTGGACATCCATCAGAAGCTGACAGAGTATTAGGAAAAGAAATGGCATGGGCAGGAGGAGCGTGGTGGAAAAATAAACTAGGAGAAAAAATTGGTTCAGAAAATCTAAACGTATTTGATGATCCAACAATAAAAGAAAGTTTAGGCTGGTATCAATTTGATGATGAAGGTGTTGAGACTAAAAAAACAACCCTCATAGAAAAAGGAGTTTTAAAAAATCATATGCAAAATAGAGAAACAGCCCAAATATTCAATTCTGAACCTACAGGGAACATGAGAGCAACAAATTATCGATTTATACCGTTGATACGTATGGCATGCACATGTATTGGTAATGGAGATTGGAACGTGCCTGAGATGATAAAAGATGTCAAACATGGTTACCTAATTTCCAATATGAAAATTCCCTCAATTGACATGAAACGATACAATTGGAGTATTTCTTGTCAATATGCACAAAAAATTGAAAATGGTGAAATTACAGATTTGTTAAGAGATGTGATTGTAATGGGCACAGCACCCAAATTCTTTGAGTCAATTGATGCATGTGGTAATGATTTTACAGTGAGGCCAATAACTAATTGCGGTAAAGGGGATCCAATGCAGTCAATGATGATGGGTAATGGAGGCCCTACAATAAGAGGAACTGCAACAGTAAAGAGTGTAAATTAGAAATGAGTAAAAAATTAGAAATCATTAAACAAAAAGTAATCAAATGTACAAATTGTGAACTTTGTAAAACGAGAACCAATTCAGTTCCAGGTAAAGGGAATTTTCATTCAAATGTAATCTTTGTAGGGGAAGCGCCAGGAAAAAATGAAGATAAACATGGAGAGCCATTTATCGGAATTGCAGGAAAAAAACTTTCAATGGCTCTAGAAGGAGCAGGGGTTTCAAGAGAGGATGTGTACATTACAAATATTGTAAAATGTAGACCACCAAAAAATAGAGTGCCAACTGTAATTGAAAGAGAGACATGTCAAGAATATTTGAAACAAGAAATAGCAATTATCAAACCAAAAATAATTTGCATTTTAGGAAATACTGCATTTAATTCTCTTTTAGGAGGTTCAGAGATAACAAAATTCAGAGGAAAAATAGTCAAAAAAGATAATCAATTATATTTTTTAAGCATACATCCAGCTGCTACAATATACAATCAAGAATTAATCACAGTGTTAAAAAAAGATATTAAAAAATTATTTAATTTAATTGTAAAGTTGGAAAATAATAAAAAAGTGAAAATAGATATTGACTATACTGCCTAGAGAATTTTATTCAATGGATACTGTAACAGTAGCAAAAAATCTTTTAGGGAAAAAAATAATTCGAAAAATAGGTCAAAATGAAATCTCAGGCATAATTACACAGACTGAAGCGTATGGACATAGTAATGATGCTGCAAGTCACGCATTTAGAAAAATTACAGATAGAAACAAGGTAATGTTTGAAGAAGTGGGTTTTGCCTATGTCTATTTTACATATGGAATGTATTTTTGTTTTAATGTAGTAGCAAAGAATCCTAAATCAGCAGCAGGTGCAGTCCTTATCCGTGCAATCAAGCCTGAAAATGGAATCAAAATCATGCAAAAAAATAGAGGAAATCCCAATTTAAAAAATCTCACAAATGGACCAGCAAAATTAGCACAAGCCCTAGACATAACCAAAAAACAATACGGTATGGATTTGACAAAAAAATCAGAATTATACATTACAGAAGGAATAGAAACTAAAAAAATTACCCCATCACCAAGAATAGGGATTACAAAAGAGGTAGACAAATTATGGAATTTTAAAATTGAAATCTAATTTTCAGTATCTTCATCTTTGTTATTTTCATCCAAAGTCCAAGGAGCAAGCTTTACCATGACTCTTTGCCAGTCCAATTTTAAAAGCAAAATAATAATTGCAGTCATAATTACACCAAAAATAATAATGCCAATGTAAACAGTAGAGATGTCATCAACATTTTCCAAGAAAGGTTCGATAAAAGACAATCCGATATTGTGTGAAATGAAAACTATCACATAGCTAAGAACAAGTTTTCCAGTAAGTGTTGCAATGAAAAATCTTTTTGGATTATATTTTGCCAATCCCAATGGAATAAATATTATATCATCAGGTAATGGTGTCGCTGCAGCAACAAATGCAGCTGCTGCGCCATATCTTTTAACCAGTCTTTCAAAAGGTCGCATCCTTATTCGGGTTTTTTTATTCATTATTTTTCTGCCACCAAAGCTAATAAAAAAGATAATTTGTTTGGCAGCAGTGGCAGTAATTGCAGATACTATTGCCAAAACATGTAGATCATATTCATTTCCAACAGACATTGTTGCAAGAAACAAAAACCCAGGCAATGGCACAAAAGGAATAAGTGAACCGAAAAAATTAACCAAAGCTAAAATCACATAGCCATCATCAGGAGCAAAAGGAAAAATATCACCAAATTCCATGAATTAATTCATTTTCAGGCAATATTTAATTAAAACGACAATTTTGGAGTATAAATAAATCAAAATTAGAATCAACCCATAAATGAAAAATCATTAAAGGGGTTTGCATTTGTTTCACATAAATTGAACATATTAGAATTTAAGATGCTAAAAATAGAATAATTGGAAAAATAAATAGATGAATAGTAATAAAGACAGTAGAATTTTAAATTATACGAAATGAGGGAATATCAATCATGAGTTATGAATTATTTTTAGAATATTATCAACAAGCACAAGATATCTTAGCTAACAATACATTTCAAGAATATGGAATAATTGGATTATTTCTTAATTCTTTGTTATCAGCTACTGCAATACCATTACCAACTGAAATTCTCACATCAGCTTTGTTAATTGGTGGGGAGAATATTTTTCTTGTAGGAATGGCATTAATTGTAGGATCTACGATTGGAGGGATATTAAATTATTTTATAGGATTTGGTGGAAGTAAGGTATTCAGTAGATTCAAACAAAATAAAAATAAAGAGAAAAAAAAGAAGCACAATAAATTACTTGACAAATTTGGATGGGGTGCAATATTTTTTGCATCTTGGATTCCAGTATTGGGTGATTTAGTTTTAATTTCTGCAGGTGCAAAAAAAATGAAATTTACTAAATTCGCATTTTTTATGATTACAGGTAAAATAATTAAAACAATTGTTGTAGTGATAGGATTAGGATCTCTATTTTAAAAAAAGATACCCCGTATGGATATAACATTATCTTTGTGACCATATCAAAACAATATCATTAAAATATCATTCATTTACAACTAGAACAAATGGAAAAGAAAAATTATGAAAGTATTTGTGATACGATTGCAACAATTAGTCCATTTATCAGATTTGTAGGCGTAATTGGTGAAAGTGGAGAGTTACTAGCATACAAACGAAGACCAGATTTAATTCCATTATTAGATGAAAAAAATACCCAGTATCAATTTTCACATATTGCAATGAAGACAGATTTAGAAGGATTTTTTGATAAAAATCTGGGAGAGATTGAATTTGTCTGGGAAGAAAGGAAAAAAGTACAAACTATTTCATTTGCAATTAAAAAATCAAGAGTGTGGATATCAATTGATAAAAAAGTAATTAGATCAGAAATGTTAAGAATTATCGATTGGTGTTTACCAGTTGTAAAAAAATATTCTTAACACATGAAATGCCCATATTGTGAAATTGATTTAGATTCATTGAGTATGACTGATGGGTTAAAACACATACTAGAGCATAAAAAGGAAATACAAAATTAAAATATTTGAATAATTTCTAAAAAATATGGAAAAGCCTGATGAAATTCAAAAATTAATTGATGAGATTAATTTTAGAAAATCAAATCCTAAAAAGTATGAAGAAATGAAAGCCGAAGAAATCAGTAAAGAATTAAGAGAAATTATGAAATTTGAACAAGAGTCATTTAAGAAGATAGAGGAATTGGAAAAAACTCAGAAAAATCAAGATTTGGTACAGTATGCAAAAATGATTAGCAGTAACACTACTGGAAGAGAAATTGTACAGTTACAAGAGGTGTATTTGAGAAAAATTGATGAGGAATTTCTCAATAAAAAATAATTTTATTTTTCATCTTCGTACAACCAACATCTAACATAGCCAGTATCAGTTTTAAATTTAGGCGGAAGTTCTTTGCATTTTTCTATAGCTAACGGACATCGTTCAAGAAATCTGCATTGTGTGGGTGCATCAAGTAGACTGGGTGGAATCCCTGCGATGTATTTTGGAGGATTCCCTTTCAAAGTTGGAATGGATTCTAAAAGACCTTGAGTGTAAGGATGTTTTGGATTTTTGTAAATTTGTTCTGAAGAACCAAATTCTACCATCTGTCCTCCATACATGATACCAATTCTATCAGCAATTTCAGATAAAACTGCTAAATCGTGCGTGATTAGCATCAAAGACATGCCATCTTTTTTTAGGGATTTTAGTAAATTGATAATCTGAGCTTGAATTAAAACATCTAAAGCAGTAGTAGGTTCATCTGCAATGACAAATTTTGGTTTGAGTAACAATCCCATAGCGATGACAACTCTTTGTTTCATTCCTCCACTTAGTTCATGAGGGTATTTTTTTAGAACATCTTCATCAAGACTAACAGAATTCATAGCATCTAAAATTATTTTTTTAAAATCACCAGGGTAGTCATGTTGTTTTAAAATCTCTACAAACTGTTCATTAATTGTAAATACAGGATCCAAGGAATTCATTGCACCTTGAAATATCATAGAAATTTTTTTCCATCTATATTCATCATCAAATTTTGACTTGTCCATATCTAAAATAGAATCACCATCAAAATCGACATTGCCCTTTGTAGTTCCTCCCAAAAGCATTCGAATCAATGATAAACCAAGTGTGCTTTTTCCAGATGCACTCTCACCTGCTATCCCTATTGATTCACCACTGCCTAATTCAAAATCAACATCATCAACTGCATAAACAGGTCCTTTTGATGAGGAATACGTGGAGGATAATCCCTCAACTCTTAGAAATGTCATTGTTCTCTCATATCCAAACTATGATTTTTGTTGCACTAAGGGATATAAACAACATTATCAGAATGAAAAAGTCGATTTAAATGAAATTACCAATCTGTGGCTTTGATGCAAAAAATATAGTTCTTTGTCCCCAGTGTGAAAGTAAAGTTGAGTCAGGAGAATTGACAAAAGCCGATGTAGATGCATCAATGAATCTTGCAAAAATTGCAAAATCAAATAAAGAAATTGAAAATTTTACACTATATTCCTGTAAAGAATTTGATGGGAATTTTGTTCTATCTTTAGCAAAAAACGATATCATGGTAATCAGACAAAGTCGCACATTATATCGAATATTGCAAGAAGAATTCAAAGGGAAAATCTGGCTTGTGGAGGCTGATGAGACAGACAAACGATTCATAGAAGATTTGTTCTTTCCAACTAAAATTCTATCAATTAACGAAGTTTGGGCTCCAGGAGGAGTTCAAAAAACTAAAGCAGTGGTTTCAGGCAAATGGACTAGTAAATTTCCAATAGATACTGAAAAAGTAGTACAGATAGTCAGAAACGCCCGAAACCTTGACATTGAGATAGAATTTGAGGATAAAAGATAGATATGGTTTTTGTAAAAACTCATGATATTTCTGAATTAAATCAAGAATTAATCGGAAAACAAGTTGTGCTGGGAGGATGGATTGAAGATCTTAGAAAATTAGGAAAAATGTCATTCATTACTCTTCGTGATGTCTCAGGCATATCCCAAGTTATAGTAAAAGGGGAACTAAATGATAACCTCGGAGAAATTAATCGTCAGAGTGTAGTTAGCATCAAAGGAATTGTACAAGAAACTAAAGCTCGCGACTTTGCATTTGAAATTAAAGCAGATGAAATCGAAGTTTTAGGAAAAGCAATTCACCCATTACCAGTTGATCCAATTGGCAGACTAGAAAGTAATATCGATACTAGATTGAATCATCGTGCATTAGATATGAGGAATCAAAGAACAGCTTCAATTTTCAAATTACGTCATTATGTATTACAATCATTAAGAAAAACTTTGACTGATAAAAAATTCTTAGAAATTACAACTCCAAAAATTATCGGCAGTGCAAGTGAAGGAGGAGCAGATTTATTCACATTAGACTATTTTGGAAAAACAGCATATCTTGCTCAAAGTCCACAATTATACAAAGAGCAAATGACCATAGGATTAGAACGAGTATTTGAGATTGCAAACTTTTACAGAGCAGAAAATTCTCACACAGGAAGACATTTGACAGAATTTACCAGTATAGACATTGAAGCTGCATTCATGGATTACGAAGATGTCATGGATGTTTTAGAATCACTAGTGTTGAAAGTTTACAAAGATGTTTCAGAAAATTGTAAAGCAGAACAAGAAGCAATTGAGCATACCATTGAAGTACCTTCAGCACCATTTGAAAGAATAACATACACTCAATGTATTGAAGAACTAAAAAAAGAAGGAGAAAAAGTAGAATTTGGAGATGATTTATTGGATTCACATTTGCGAATTATAGGTAAAAACCATCCAGGATTTTTCTTTTTAATTGACTGGCCTATGAAGTTAAAACCATTTTACATTAGAGAAAAAGATGAGGATGCAACACTTTCACGCTCATTTGATTTGCAGTATGGATTTTTAGAATTATCTTCAGGAGGAACTAGACTTCACAACCCAGAAATGCTCAAAGCAAGATTAAAAGCGCAAGGATTGGATCCTACTCAATTTACAGATCATCTTAAAACATTTGATTGGGGAATGCCGCCACATTCAGGATGGGGAATGGGCTTGGATAGATTGTTAACTACACTAATTGGAATTGATAACGTTCGTGAAGTGGTTTTGTATCCACGAGACCCAGATAGGCTTAGCCCATAGAGAGGTATTGGTAACATGACATTATTCTGTAAACAATGTAATGAGAGAAGACTTCCAATAGTCTTTGCAAAAGATAAAGCCCCACTATGGTTATGTGGAAAATGTGGAAATTTTGCAGATGGTGCAGATGTGATTATTCGAGAAATAACTAAAGATGAAAAAGATGCTATCAGTAAAAAACTAGAAGATTTTGAAAATAATACTGTATTAACTGGAGAAAAATTAAGCAGAAGAAAAGGCGTTAATTGATCATGATTGAGCAAATTGATGCTAAAAAAGTTGTAGAAGTAATTGGAAATAATCTAATCGGAGTATCACATGATTCTAGTAGTTTTGCTAAATTGCCTGACTCTTTTTGGGGATACTTTGCAAGAGGTCATGATACCAAAGGGACGTTTGGAGTTATAGTAACTTATTCAAAAGATGGCAAAGATGTAGATGAATTAATCAAAATGTATGAAGATTGGGCTGCAAAAAACAAAACAAAATCAGAATCTACTTAGTTTCTTTAAGCAATTTACGATACCCCTGACATTCTTCACAAATTGGTTTTCCTTTGTATTGGGGATTACCATCAGTAATTTTTAATGTACCAGGAACAAGTTTGCATATACAACATTCTGCCATGAGGTTAGTGAAATATCGCATTTAATAAAAATTGGTAATTTTTGAGAAAATATAGATCCTCAAATCACCATAATCAACAGTTGGCAATCTAGATCAGTGTTAAATATGATTTTGACGTATTAGATATAGCGAGAAACCATTGTTCTGCGTCGTAGAATAATAGGTCTGGAAAACACATCATGTTAGGAATACGTCCCTGGATTTAGCGTGTTTTCCATGTATCTCGTTGTTTTGAAATTAAATAACTAAAGTTTTGAATCTATAATCAAATCTGATTTCATGCCAACATCCTAAATATCAAGACCAAGAGTGAAAGGGATGGCAAAATGTTTGTGTTGTGGAAGTATGTTTGAAAATAGAGCAAGTGATTGTTGTAGTGAAACTTGTTCTCAATGTCATGTTAATCCCACCATGAATTGTCCAAATGCCAAAAAAAATAACTGATGAAAATATTTTAAATCATTATAAAATTCTAAGATAAATCATTTAATTCTAAAATAGAGTTAATCAAGCCGTCTCCAATCTCATCAGGTTCAGTACTGATCATCAAAAATTTATTTTCATTAAGACTAATTGTGTATAAGCGAGCTTTTTCTTTAACAATTAGATTATATCGTTTTTCCCCAAGTGTGTCCAGTTCATTATCCTCATGCCATCTTGAAATTTGGCGAGTAATAGAGATTTGTTCAACTTCATCATCAAAATAAGATTCTAGATTATCCCTCATACCGCCATGAAGTTTAGTATCACCTTGCCAAATTGCAGCATATCTCACCATAGGAAATAATGAGAAAATATCACGGATTAGAGTATCATCAGGCATTGTTTTCTGTTTAGTTACAAATCATGACTTATTTTTAGTTTCATATTGTAAAATGTAAATCATTTTTGATAGTGAGAAAATCGTTTTTACTTTTTATTTGTAATTCTTCCAGTACCTAAAAAATTGCCCAACTAATCCATTCCTTTTTGTAAGTTCTGGCAAGAGTAGTAGGAATATGGAATCGGAGTTAGATCTTAGTAAAAGATCAACTTTTCTTCTCTGGTCTCCTTTTCTCATTACACCTAGAAAACACAAAGATGAATATGATAAACAGTGTACACAGACGAGTTGTAGAGTATCAAATCAAGCAACTAAAGAACGAACTCGCAAAATTCGAGGAATAATTTTTCCTCTTTTTTATTTCAACAAACTCAGATCATTACTGTAGGTACAGCATAATTTTACTCACAAAGTAGCATCATTAAGATTCGCAACCAATTCCATCATTGTCTCTATCAAACCCATGAGGATCATTACCTATTACTCTAAAGTTTGAATAACTAATCTCATCACAATCCAAATCTATAGGGTAAGGGGTAACGCAAACATCAGGGTATGATGGGTCACAACTTGGTTCATCTATATTTTCAACAAAATGCTGTCCATCCATGGTTCTACATTGTCTCGGGTATGATTCCATTGCAGGGTTTCCACCTGCAATACATTCCTCAAAATTATTAATGATAGGCTCATCAATATCTGAAACTATTTTTTCCACTGGAGTATTAACAATTTCTGGTGCAATCGTTTCTTCATCCCATGGAACAAAAACAAGAGCGGCAAAACACAAAATAGCAACTCCTGCAACTAGTAAATTCATTTGAAGAGTCATCTACAATCTCCTCAACTACATCACCAATATTAAGAGAAGAGAATCATAGACTAGATTTTAGACGATGCACTAGACAAGTTTAAAATTTAAGATTTTACAATATCAAAACCTTCTTGTCCATTACCAAATCTTTGTTCTAAAGCATTACGACAACCGTCATGTTTCCAGTCATAATTTGGGGGCGTTCCCTTTTTAGAGATTATCTGTAAAAATAGAATAGCCATATTCAATCCCCTATTTTTGAACAAACTTGTACAGCATTGCCCTATAGTTGTGTAATCAAAGATTGGGTTTATTTCCTTCCAATAAAATCAATAACTGTGAAAGCGCAGATAGTAATCATATTATTTTTAGTAATGACATGCTCGATAATCTCGCCTATTTTTGCACAGGAATTTGTAGAGCCACACTATACAATTCGAGGAGCAGATGTTTTAGACTTTGAATTAGATGGTGAATCCTCATCCCTAATCATTACACTTGATGGTCGGGCTAGAGGAGAAATAATCATTACACTGCCAAGATATCTAATTGATGCTAAAATCGACTCTGAAGATACTGATTTTGAAATTTTAGTAAGTAATTTTAAAATTAATTCCTTTGATGAAAAAATTACTTTAACTGAAAGAATAGTTACAATTCCATTTAAAAAAAATACTTCTGAAATAATAATTATTGGAACTCATGTTTTAACTCAAGTATCTGCTGTGCAAACCAGTCTTGCTGATCAAATAGATAACACGATACAATTAGAACTGGAAAAGCAAACTACTGATGGTACTGCCAAACTATTGGTATTTTCTAATACAGAATGGACTGGTGCTTTGCAATCATCAACTGTTGAGTATACTGAAATAAATGGTAATGGAGATAGAATTATCACTTTTGGATGTGAATCAACACAATTTAATCAAGGATCTTTTGGTGCAAAAATTCAAAAAATGACAGAGAATGGTTTTGTGAGAATTGTTGCAATTCAGAATCAACAAATCATTACACAAGGTGTAAGTGATGTGCAGTTTGAAGAAGTGTTCATTAATGGTAATTGTTATTCAAGTTTTGTTACAGAGCCTGGCGGATGTCTTATAGCTACTGCCACATATGGTTCTGAGTTAGCTCCTGAGGTTCAAAAATTACGAGAAATTAGAGATAATTCCCTACTTCAAACAGAATCAGGTACAAACTTTATGAATTCATTTAACGAATTTTACTATTCATTCTCACCTGGTATAGCTGATTATGAAAGAGAGAATCCAGTGTTTAGAGAAATGGTAAAACTATCACTTACTCCAATGATTACAACTCTATCTCTAATGGAGTATGCAGAGTCTGAAAGTTCAGTTTTGACTATAGGAATTTCTTTGATTGTACTTAATGGATTAATGTATGTTGGAATTCCTGTAGCAGTAATTATTGGATTTAAGAAAAGATTCTGAAAATTTTAGATTTTAGTACTTTACGACAACAGTCATGTTTCCAGTCATAATTTGGGGGCATTCTATTTTTAGAGATTATCTGTAATCTGTTTTGTAAATTCTGCAGTACCCATATTTCCACCAATATCTTTAGTCTTTACACCAGTTTTTACTAAATCAAAAATAGTTGATTCCAATTTTTTCCCAACTTCAATACATTTAGAATCATTGTGTTTGTTTCCTAACCAGTCAAGCATCATCTTAATTGATAACAAAAAGGATGAAGGATTTGCAATATTTTGTCCTGCAATATCAAATGCTGCACCATGAACTGGCTCAAACAATGCAAAATTATCTCCAATGTTAGCAGCTGGTGCCATCCCTAAACCTCCAACTACTTGAGAGGATTCATCAGACAAAATATCACCAAACAAGTTTGTAGTTACTATCACATCAAACTTTTCAGGTTGACGAATTAGATTCATTGCACATGCATCAACATACATCTCCTCAAAGATAACATCAGGGTATTCTCTAGCTACATCAGCACAGGATTTTGCAAACAATCCATCAGTAATTCTCATAACATTTGATTTATGAACACATGTTACTTTTCTCATAGAATTACGTTGCATTGCAGTTTCAAACGCATATTTTGCAATTCGTGTAGAAGCTTTTTTAGAAATTATTCTCAAAGCTACTGCAGAATCCCCCAAACTGAATTCTTTTCCAGTGTAAAGATCCTCAGTATTTTCCCGAACTATTACCATGTCAATATCATCACGTAATGCAGGCATGTGCGGATATGATTTTGATGGTCTAATGTTAGCATACAAATCAAGCATCCTCCTCAACACAACAATAACATCAGCTGCACTCTCACCCACAGGTGCTTTCAAACATACATCAGAATTTTTTATCACATTAACTGTTTCATCAGGAAGTGCCTTTCCAGTTTCAGATAAGGCCTTGTCACCAGCTGATAATTTTGTAATGTCAAATTTCAAATCAAGTTTATCATGAATTGTATTTAAAACAGAAACTGCAGATTCTGATAATTCAGGACCGATACCATCACCAGTGATTAATGATATTTTATACATAATTACACATCAAAGCAAGGGAGATTTTAGGATTTAGTTAACCTGTTTTTCTTTAAGCATCTTTTTGAGCATGATTCTGTTAATACCATCAATTACTGCTTGAACACTAGTAGTTACAATATCCTCACCCACTGCTTTTGATGAAACTCTATTCCCTTGAGCATCCTCTACACTAATTGTCACCTCACAAAGAGCAGTGGAGCCACCACTGATGGATGCTAACCCATAGTCTTTGATTCTTAATTCTGAAATCTTTCCGGTAATCTTTTGAATTGCATTTAATGCAGCATCAACTGGACCAACACCGTGATCAGTTCCGATAAACTCTTTTCCATCAATGTTTAACTTTACAAATGCATAAGGCATCGTTCCAATTCCTGTAGATACTGAAAACCCAGTCAATTGAACAATTCTTTTGATTCCTTTTTCTCCCAACACATCACTTGCAATAGATAACAACTCTACGTCTGTGATTTGTTTTCCTTGGTCACCTAACACTTTGATTTTATCAAGAATCTGTTGTGATTGCTCTTCTGTAGTTTTTACTCCAAATTCATCAAGCATTGCATTCATTCCATGAATTCCCGCATGTTTTCCAACATGAAGTCGTCTCTTTCTTCCAACTAATTCAGGACTAATTGGCTCGTATGTTAGAGGATTATTCAATACACCGTGAGTGTGAATTCCAGACTCGTGTCCAAATGCATTATCTCCAACTATTGCCTTGTTTGGCTGAACTTTAATTCCTATAATTTTTGAAATGTACCTAGATGTGTCATAGATTAATTGAGATTGGATGTTAGTTTCATATTTTTGCTGATGTGGTAAGCATTGTAATGCCATAGAAAGTTCTTCTAAAGAGGCATTTCCTGCTCTCTCACCAATTCCATTAATTGTAACATGTGCACATGATGCTCCAGCATTAATTCCAGATAGAGCGTTTGCAACTGCTAATCCAAAATCATTATGACAGTGAACACTAACTGGGAGTTTTGTTACCTCAACTGTATCACGAGTTAATTCTGCCATATATTCAGGAGTTGAATATCCTACAGTGTCAGGAATGTTAACTCTGTCAGCTCCTGCTTTTGCAACATCACCAAATACTTTTTTCAAAAATTCTCGATCAGTTCTTGTAGCATCCTCAGCTGAGAATTCTACCTGTAATCCACGAGATTTTCCATATTCTACTGCCTCAATTGCCTTTTCAAGTGCTTGGTCTCTAGTCATTTTGAGCTTGTGTTCCAAGTGAATATCAGAAGTTGCAATGAATGTGTGAATGTACTTTAAACCAGCATCAACTGCGGCATCAATATCTTTTTTTATAGTTCTCGTTAATCCAGCAATCTCACAAGATAATCCTTCACTAGCAATCATTTTAACAGCTTTGAATTCACCTTCAGAAATTACAGGAAAGCCAGCTTCAATGGCATCAACTCCAAGTGCATCAAGTTTTTTAGCAATTGATAATTTTTGATCTGGAGATAAGGAAACACCAATGGTTTGTTCTCCGTCCCTTAATGTTGTATCAAATATTCTAACTTTCATACTCCACTCCGTTGCAAAGCAGCAACGCCAGTTCGTGCAACATCAAGTATTCCAAATGATTTTGCCAATTCCTCAAATGCTTTAATTTGATCAGGAGTTGCAGTCAATTCCACCATAAGAGAATCTTTTCTCACATCATGGACTTTGCCACCATATGCATTTGCCAATTTGTTTACCTCCATACTATCACTAGCATTACTAAGTTTAATCTTAAAAATACAAAGTTCACGATAGACTGTTTTGTGCTCATCTAAGCGCTCAACTTTGATAGTATCAATCATTTTATCAAGCTGTTTTACAATTTGCGTGATTTGTTTTTCATCACCATATGTTGTAATCGTCATTTTAGAATATTCAGGATTTTCAGTTACCCCTACTGAGATACTGTCAATGTTGAAATTTCTAGATCTGAAAAGATGTGTTACCTTGAATAAAATTCCAGGTTTGTTTTCAACTAAAATAGAAAGTATAGACCACATGTTTAATCACTAAGAGGGTAAAACCATATCCGCAAGCGAAGTTCCAGGAGCTACAAATGGTAAAACGTCTTCTTCAGGATCAATTGGAATATCAATTACTGTTGCAACATCACTGCTTAATGCAGTTTTAATTGCCTTTTCAAGTTCATCCATTGATTGTGCTCTAATTCCCTGAGCACCATATGACTCTGCGAGTTTAACATAATCAGGACAGCTTTTTTGGTCCACACCAATCATCCTTCTATCATAGAAAGTTCTCTGCCATTGAGCTACCATGCCCAATGAAGAATTATTTAAAATAAATACAATCACAGGGATATCTTCCAATACTGCAGTTGCAAGAGAATTTTCAGTCATTGCAAAACTTCCATCACCGGCAATATCTACAACTGGAACATCAGGTCTTGCAACTTTGGCACCAATTGCTGCAGGAAATCCCCAACCCATAGTACCAAGTCCAGTTGAACTAAAGAAAGTACCAGGTTGAATTACATCGTAAAATAATGATGCCCACATTTGATGTTGTCCCACTTCTGTAGTTACAACAGATTCTTTTGGTAACACTTCACGAAGTTTGCGCAAAATTTTAGCAGCACCTAATTCACCAGGGTGAATCTTCAAGTTTTCTTTCCAGTAAGCTTTGGTCTCTTTGACATGTTTAATCCAAGGAGATTCATCTGATTTTTTGATAGCTCGCTGTAAAAGTAATTTTACCATTACTCTAAGATTTACTTTGACATCTCCAATTACAGCAATTTGTGCAGTTTGATTCTTACCAATTTCTGCAGGATCAACATCCATGTGAATAATTTTTAATCTCTTCTCAAATGCCTCCATCGTTCCAACAGACCTATCAGAAAATCTAGTTCCAATTGCCAATACACAGTCAGCTTCTGTCATCATTTTGTTTGCCTCTGCATGTCCATGCATTCCAATTGGACCTAATGACAAAGGATGATTTTCAGGAAATGCACCTTTACCTTTGAAAGTAGTAACTACAGGAAGCATGAGAGTTTCAGCAATAGATTGTAATTCAGCAAATGCTGATGAAATTATAGTTCCACCACCAGCTAAGATAATTGGTTTTTCAGCATGCAATAACATTTCAATTGCTCTTTCAACATTAACCATATCAGGATCTGCCCAAGGATGATATCCTCGAATTTTAAATTCATCTGGAAAATCCATAGGCACTTTGGTTGTTTGTACATCTTTTGGAATGTCAATTAATACAGGTCCTGGTCTTCCAGATTCTGCAATAAAGAATCCTTTCTTTACTGCTTCTGGAACTTCACCGGCAGTTCTTGGTTGAAAAGCATATTTTACTACAGGATTTGACATTCCAATAATATCACTTTCTTGAAATGCATCTTTACCAATTGAGGAAACAGCTACTTGTCCGGTTACTGCAATCATTGGTGAGGAATCAGCTTGTGCTGTTGCAAGTCCAGTTAAAATGTTAGTAGCACCTGGTCCGGATGTTGCAAAGCAAACACCTGGTTTTCTACTAACCCTGCCAAAACCATCAGCCATATGAGATGCTGATTGTTCATGTCTTGCCAAGATGTGTCTAATGTCACATCTAGCAAACTCATCATATATTGGGAGATTTGCACCTCCAGGTAATCCAAATACTTGCTTAACGCCTTCTTTTTCCATAGCCACCATCAAGGCCTTGGCACCACTCATAGTTTCCATTTCGTTTATCAAATTTCTTTCCATAATTTTAAGTTAGTAAATTTTTGGGTACACTATAGTAGAATGACAACAGATAATTCTTTGTCAAACATTCCAGTTAATTTTTTGCTCATTGAAATCAAGAAAATAACCAACTAATAATTAATAAAGATTCTCTGAAAAATAACCGTGATTTTGGTCATAATTGTACAGAAGACTTAAACTGAAAAATTTACATGCAAAATTGGTTGTTTTGAGCGATAATGAAGAAATTATTAATATTATTGAAACATTATTCCAATCTGGAATAACAAAAGATCTATCAAAACTTAGAGACATACATCTGAATGATTCTAAATTTTCTAGTTTTAGTGATTTACCACCATATGATCTTAAAGATTATCAAACCACCATAGAGCTAGAAGAATTACGATTCATAAGCATCTCAGATTATTCATATGAAATTAAAAATCCAAAAATCAGCTTGTATGGAGAAACTGCAGTGGTGGCTTTAGAATTAATTCAGAAAGGAATGTTAGTAGATAACAAAGCATACACTGGAGAACATATTGTGATTACGGGGCGTGCAACATTTGTACTGGTGAAACAGCCAACATGGAAAATTGCACATATTCACCTATCAAAAATTGATGGATGACTATTTTTTATCAGGATTTGGAATATTAGATTTTGGAGGATTTGATTTAGTTTGATTAGGGTTGTTTGGTTTCTTTGATTTGTTTTGGTTAGGATTGTTTGATTTAGTTTGATTAGGGTTGTTTG
>WASW01040210.1_pt1 | contig 33831 bp, 48 predicted proteins | sample 5698521 | NCBI WGS metagenome assembly WASW01 (sample SAMN11175560, study PRJNA528189) | sponge metagenome | isolation source: marine sponge | host: Leucetta | place: Antarctica: Western Antarctic Peninsula, King George Island | collected 2013-01
TACAACAATAGAGATACAACAATAGAGATACAACAATAGAGATACAACAATAGAGATACAACAATAGAGATACAACAATAGAGATGGTGATACTTTCTCATTATTACTTTATTATGTGTTTGTGGTGAATAATTGACAATCACCAGGAATTAACAGTTTTTCAGGATATGTAACATCAAAGTTATTGTCTACTGATTCTTGATTTTTTAGAGAGTAATTGAGTTATCTGTTATCAATGAGTTACACTATTTTCAAATGATTAATCATATGATTGGTAATCTTTCTTTATCATTTTTTCAAGGCATGTAAATAATTTCTATACCTAATTCATTGTTTGAATTTATTTGCAGTTAATTATAATTTATTAAAAATCCACAATAGGAGAAAATCTAAAATTCATCTAGGGTCTTTGTATTTAATGCCCCACTTTTAGATATTCTTGTAAGCAAAGAATAGACAATCTGTATCACATCAACACGTGCAAAGCTGTTTCTTGAATAGATTGAACCATCTCGTCCAAGATAGAACAGCTTATCATTAACTGGAATACCAATAAAGTTAACATCGCCCTTTGTATCATCATCAATTACAAATTCCTTGTATTGTGGGGTCTTTTCTAACATGTCACCTTTTATGATAACGTCTTGTAACCTGTCGTCATTTACATCTTTTATACAAAAATGCTGAATATTCTTAAACTCTAGGGCTATCTTTTTGATCTTCTCAAAGTCAATCTTTAACAGTATTAACGGATCGTTTGCATCCTGTTTTGAAGTCTTTATGATGTGCTTTATTATGGCGTTCTTAATTCCTGAATCAATAGTTTTAGGGCCAAAGATTACCAAGTGATTCTCAAACTGTTCTGTACCCTCAAAGAGTTGTATAATATGTGTAGGTGTGTAACGTATGGCCTCTTCCTTTTCTTCTCTTTGTGGAACAAACATAATTTTATCAATGTATGTTTCAATTGCTTTTCCATAGTTGTTTTCTTCTGTTCTCTTTATGCTGAAAAACAACTCAATCTCATTCTTTGTTCCTTTTTGGAAAGCATCATACTGTATCTTTGAATCACTGGCAAGAAAGGATTTTACAGTCTCAAGATATTTTGGATTTATCTTATACGTTCTACAGGAGATATTGTTTAATTCCATAGAATTGGATTTGATAAAATCCCTATAATACCTTGGCGATCATTTCAAGCAATAAATCAGAGTATCTGAGCTTTAGTTCATTCTCGTCACCAGACCTATCCTTTATTGTCTCATCATGTTTTTTAAATTCATTTGAGAGTTTGTCGATGAGTTTGTTTTTAGTTGTTTCATTTTCCGTATCAAAGTAAAGGAATTTTCCATGTTGTTTCACATTCAGTTTTTTTAACAATGTACCATTAATCTTATCAAGTAGAATTTGTGCGTTTTTAATTGATTCCTTACTGCACTGCTCAAAGAACACAAACAAAGTAACACCAGTGACACCAGGTACAATGATACTTTCATGGTCTTCTGGTGGATATGTTCTGTATTGATTCTCATACAGATTTTCTCCGTTAATTGATACGTTGGCATATGTATAATGTGGAATGATTGAAAGTACAGTGTCTTTAATACAGTATGAGCATTCTTTGTCATCTGTTCTATAATCTACTATGGATTCAAAGATAATATTATTGACCTCATCTAATGTGTAATTACTTTTGAATTTGCTAAACATGGTACAAAATAAATTTATCCTGTAATCGTCAATATTAAATTTCCTGTTTGTTATTTTTTCAAGTATTACCTCAAAACTTTTTCTTATTGCTGGTGCTAGAATTACTTCCCCCATTGCAGAACCGATAACTTCTGCCATACCAAGATGGTTTATTGATGGTATAAAATAATTTTGTTATTTGGGTTATAAGATCAAATACTATTGTTTACAGATAGTATCTATGATGTTTGACAAAGAAAAGATTACTATTCATTTCTTATGGTCCAACAATGTAAATCAAAATCAGGATCATTTGATTCTATAAAATCACCCCTTTCTTTCTTGTGGTTGAATCTATCCTGTATCGTATCACCGTGACATATGCAAGTATTACAGTTAGGGCAAACCTTTGTTCCAATTCCAAATTTTTCCATATGTTGACATCACTTGATATCTTGCAGCACAAAATCTATCTTGCAATAGTTACATCTATCTAATGTCTGGGCATTTTGCTTGTATTACTTTCTAAGATAAGCTAATTTCAATATGATTGAATCTGTAACATCTAGCCTTTCAATTGGAATAGCATTATCAAATAGTGGTTTCAAGTAGTCTTAATGACTCATTATTTTCTTTTTCAGAATCTGTTATCATTTGCATTATGGTTCTATCCTGAACATTCTGAAACTGAGTATATACATCATGAAATTTCATGGATTTTTGTTGTATCCTTTAACAGTTTCAGTTGTCAAAGATCTTTTATGTATTCCAAGAAACCAACCTATCGATTAAAACTGCTAGGAATATCATACCACCAACCAGTAACACCATCAAGATAATAATCCCATGAAGGTTCACCTGTAGCTTCAATATAGTACTCATAAGTACCGTCATAAACATGTAGAATTACATGATTCATAGTTTGAGGATAGTTTGGATTACCACTATCTAAATATACAAATTGAAATTCCCAATCTTTAGTATGACTAGATGATCTTAGCATGTCTGCAATAAGAATAACCAAATCCTCACAATCTCCTCCCCCTCGTGTAAATGTTTCAAGTGGATATCTTCCCTCACTTTCAGTAGTTACATCTGTTTGATATGTTGTTAGTTGAGATACAATAAACCATACTTCATAGATAAAATCCCCATCATCATAAGAATTATCATAAACATCATCAATAATATTGTCAAAAGAATATGTTAGATAATCTCTATGGTCTTGTACTGTGAATTCCTCATTGTTGTTTGAGTTTTTTAAAAATAATTTATTCTTATAATCAGTATTATAGTAATTAAATTTTATTTTATTTTCATACTCATCTATAGGCATTTCCCAGCTATAGATATTTCCTTTTGAATCTTTTAAATCCCAATAAACATATCCTTGATAAATTTCAGTTATTGGGTATATCGTGTTATCATGTGCATAAGCATCAGATAATGAAAATGTAACAATTAAAACTGTCAGTATCATCAGTATTTTATACAACAATCCAAAACTAAAATGAAATTATAAAAATCATTACTTTGGATTAGTTTTGGATAATCTAAGGTTCTGGTAGATTCTGGTGATCTGTACCATAAATCATGAAATATGGATCTTCTCCAAATTTAGTTTTGGATTAGTTATGATTATTTTCAATAAACAGACAAAAAATAACAAACTTAAAATATTTATTGCTTTAAAGCAAATAAATCCTATATGTTAGACAGAATAACTGTAAAAAATTTTGGATGTTTTGATGATTACGACTACAAAATAGATTTTAAAAAACTAAATGTTATTGTTGGAACAAATAACTCGGGTAAAAGTACCATCTTCAAAGCCATGAATTTATGCAGATATATTGTCAATAAATATGGCACAAATTCTGATTTAACTGCAGTTCATGATCCTCAGTTGTGGAATAATAGGTTTTATGAATTAATTAATTATCAGCAGTCTGTTTATAATCACAATAAAGAAAAACCAATAGACATTAAAATAAAATTCAAGAATGAGAGTGTTTCAATAAATTTAAAATGTTATTCAGAAATTAATTTTGATTTAACTGGAGTGCTATCTGAACATAATAAAATATACATACAAAAAGAATCCTTTCCAACTGAAAAATTAAAAAAATGTCTATATCTTAGTCCTAACCACGATACTATCAAACCGGATAATAGATTAAAACAAGAAAGTGAATTTCAGATGATCGATCCACATGGCTTTGACATCAATTATTTCTTACTTAAAAAATTCACCGAATATGATAAAAATTGGGATAATTTTGTAGGATGGATGAAGAAAATTGATCCGTTAATTTCTTTGTTAAAGACACCGATTAATGATAATATCGGAACTTCGTTAGTCTCTCAAAGAGATGATGGTAAAAATAAAATGGATGTTAATTTTACTCTACAAGGTGATGGAATTCAATATGCCATTACAATCATCTCCGCTATTTTATTTTCTGATGAAGGTAGTACAATAATAATTGAAGAGCCCGAAAGTCATCTACATAATAGAGGTATTGAAGTTTTAGTTGATTTGTTTAATTATGCAGTAAATGAATTAAATAAACAAATAATTATAATTACACATTCATTGGATTTACTCAGTCTATATTGTTTAGATATTGATAAAGAGACCACAAGAGCAAATGAACATAAAATAACAAAACCAGAAGATTTCAAACTGATTATGTTTAGAGATACATTAGGTGAATCAAAAATACAAGAATACAATTTGGAAAACAAGAAATTTTTAGATGTTATGTTTGATTTTAAGAGATTTTGGGGATAACTCGATATTTGTTAGATAAATCAACACATAGTTAAAAAATAGGCCGCAAAATCATAAAAGAAAATATTGTAATAATGGCATGAGATATCAAGAATTCTAAAATTGGAATTATATAAAATGATTGTTGTGAGTATTTGAATGATGAGTTACAGCAGTCAATGTTAATATGAAATCTGTAAAAAGTCAAACTATATCAAGTTCTTCTAAACAATTTTCGGAATTTACTGTATTGTTGAGATTTTATTTTCTTGTCTTTTTCACGGCATTTTTTTATCTCTTTGTCACTCCATTTTCTAGACCAAACCACTTTATTCTCGATAATAAAATAATGTGAACTGCATGGAAGAGACCAGCTTCCAATTGAGGGGTCAATTGTAACTGTTTTTCCATTCCATCTCAAAGCCCAATCTACAGGAGTTATTGGAGTTACAACAATTTCACCGCATCCACAAAAACATCTGTGGGTTGCCGTAGCATATTGAGTTGAAATATACAATGTTCCTTCATCAATAACATTTGGGATTAGTTCAACAAATTTATGTTCAATTATGTTATACTTCATTTTGAACCTCATCATTTGTGAGAATATTTCCAGATATCCCATAAACAGTATTGTGTTCGTTATTTGTATTATTATAAAACCCACACATTTTTTTCCATTTGATGACTGCTAATGTGGCATTTAGTGCATTCATATCTGATACTTGGATGTTACTAGAGTACACATCATCTTCATCAGAAACAAAGGGGATTCTATCATTCACATGATTGTGAAAAGACGGAGTACAAGTCGTCACCCGAATCAAACCCGATAACATATCATTTTGATTTGAGAGTGCCATCCCAACATCAATAAAAGATATTTGGTTTTTAATGAGATAATTTATTATCGTCTTTCTTGATGTACCTCTGTCAACACAAATGAATACAACATTCATGGAATTCAAATCTGCAACATTTGACTCATCAACAAGCTGTGGATGTGGAATAATTTTTCTTCGCATACGAGAATAAATTTCCGTAAACCATTCTACTTTACTCATATTTTTCAGTAGATCATCATATGATGGTGCTCCAGGAGAACGAAAAGCATTATGATTGTGAAATTTATCTCCATCAAAGAGATGAATCTCTTCAACAGGCGTTTTTGCTAAAAGATCTAAGATATATGATCCTGTTCCACCCAACCCAACAATGGCGATTCTTTGCCCTTTTAATTTTTCATTAATTGATACAATACCTGCTCTGCTTGAAGCAGTATCTATATAACAAAATACTGATTCATATTCATTGAATTTGATTGGTCTAAATGTTTTTGATGTCACTTCTGAATCAATAGCACGAGCTTCATTCTCTACCATTTTGATATATTGTGTCATCTTGTGGTGATAATTTTGATAACCTTCTTGAGGTTTTTGTGAAAACATATAATTTGATATCAATCCTTCTCTAATTTGCTCTTGTTGTACGCCTCCTCCTAATTTTATCAATTGTGAACCTTCAGAATCACATGGATGACTTCCAATCCATAATACGGTATGATCCATAGGACTCACAGTATCTCCAAATACGTTTGATTTTGATACTAATGTCCCATATGTTATCTGTTTCTGCTCATTTACATATGGAACATGATTGATTGCAAGATAAATGTCAAAAAATTCTACTTCATAACCTTCGTTTAGAATCTGTCGTAAATCAGGATTATGATTTATCAGTTCGTCCAACATCAAAAATCATCTTATCTTTTACAACGACTTCTTGTTTATTAACAAGAGTTCCTTCATGATTATCAATTGGACCTTCACGATACTGAACAGTAAATAACTCATCTGGTTTATGTGGTGGTGGAAATGCCATATCAACTATCTGTGTATAGTCTACACATTTACCATCACAGTATTTTTGATTCCCGTTAATGAATATTTCACATTTATCGCAGTCTTTTTCAACATCATTTTGCATATTTTATAGAGTTAAAGGTATTATTTATTATTTCATCTGGTTCTGGTAACTATATGTCAGTACAAAGATAAAGAAATAATATGGCATATGAAATTATTCTAAGAATTACAGTGTATAATATCCAAAGAAGATTGCAAAGAAACAGATTAGGAATAAATCAAGTAAATACATGTTTGTTGGTATTGACTTGCACAAGAAATTGCTTCAAGCAGAAATAATCAAGTATGATTAAATCTAATTTGAAGAAGATCCATATTTCATGTTTTATGGAATAGATCACTAAAATGCACCAGAACCGATGCCCGGTGCATTCTAAAATAGATCATGAATTTCATAAGATATCGCATAATTTAAGTACAAATTCAAGAATATTTTCAATTGTAAATGAATAAAGATCGTTTCATCACAAATTAACCTCAATAGAGATGAAAAAGAGTTTTAAAATAAAGAAAAATATGTCTAAGCGATCTTAGATGGCATATGATTTTACTTTTGTAACTACTTCAGATACAGTTGAATCATTTGGGGTAGTTATGTTTGCAGGTGAGTATGTACCTAATGTTTCATTTCTTCGAGTTTTTGCATCTCTATCATACAACAAGAAAGAATCATCTGTGGTATTGTATTCCATTCTCATTTCATATTTTTTGTCTTTTTTAATGATAAATTTTAGATTTGGATCAGAATCCCCTTCCCAATCTATGTTGGAACCAAATTCTGAATTAAGATTGGATTTAACTTGATTGCTGAATTGAATTGCTTTATTTCGTTTTTGCGGTGATTCACTCATAATTTATTCATAATGTAATATATTATAAAGATGATCATGATCGGGCTTTGTAATATTATATTGATCTCTTTTCCACGTCTTACTTTGATGTGTTCTGGTAAGTTTAACTCTGTTTAGTTTGCGATGATAAAACTAGATAATGAAAAGATCAAATGGCTGATAAAATGCTAGAATATTTTGTGCCTATTTTTTGAAGGGGTTTGAACTGATATAACTAATCCCGTTCAAGGCTCTGATTAATTTTTAAAATTTTTAGATAACTGTTAATTTGATTCAATGACTGTTTCTATGTCTGTTTCTAGTTCTTTTCCTAAACCTTCCCACCATTGTTTTGTTTGATCTACCAAATAATTTCCCTTACAATTTACTTGAAATTGTCCTTTATAGATCTGCTGGTTGATTAACTATTGATCAATCACTAATAATTTCTAAAAGGATTTTACTTTTCCTTTTCTTCTTTTTTATTTTTTATTTTCCTATAGATGATTATCATTAATGCTGCACCTGCACATCCCCAAAATAATTCTGTTATTCCTTTATCAATTCCATATGGTATGAATACCCCTACAAAACCTAATGTCATTATTGCCACAAGAGCTAATCCTATCATCTCAAGCATTTTTACCATGTTTTCTCTGTTCCTTGTACCAAATCAAAAAGATATATGGTTTTGTAAAACAAAGAATTTGTGGACAAGTATCTTTTAGTAATCTTAATCTTTATGGTTGTAACCATTCCAATATCTTTTGTTGAACCATCTACAGGGGAATTTAGAGATCCTCCTCTTATTCCGTTATTTTATGCTGCCATAGCCGGAATAATCATCATTATGGTTTACAGTTCCTACAAAGAAAGAAAAGAACGACAAGCAGCTAACGCAAAAAGAAGATCTAGAAAATAAATTTTTAAAGTTCTAATCCAAATGAACCTGCAATACTGGAGAAGTTTATGTAAGAGTCCAAGTATTGTCTGCCTTTTGAAGTAATTACAAAAGTATTCTTACCATCGAATTCTATCTTGTTGATTAGACCTGCTCCTGTCAAATTTGCTAAGAATTTTGATAATCTTGAATGTGATAGGTTTGCCTTTGTAAGAAGTGATGTTGTTTTGATACCTTCTTGACCAGACTGTTGAGTTGCATCAAGTAAATCTGCAACAATTTGCATACTGGTTCTATAGGCGGCCATATGTAACTAAGTCTAAAACTATGATATAAGGGTATTACCACTAATTCAGATCAGATAAATAAGCTCTGACTTGATTTCCCTGCAATGTCTTCACACTCTGCAATTCCTTGGTTTGATAACTTTGTAGGTGTTGCGTATAGATATTATGATTTACGAATGAATGTTGTTCCGTTATTTACTGATAGAAAAGAAGCAGCTTCCATTTGGCATGACACAATTCATTCTTGGGTAGATCCCTCAATTAAAATCCGATTTTTAGAGATCGATGACAAATATTGGTTCATCATGGGTTCGGATTCACAAAAACCTGATACGAATCTATCTTTTTTCAAGGAATTACCAAAATCTGAAAATTATGAACGATTCAAAAAAGGTCATGATGGAGAAGCATATCTCAGATTGGGTGTATATGCAGAAAAATTACTTGGTGATGTAAAGAAAGATGCAGTTTGTAATTGTAGTCATGAAGCTCAGGATCATGATGAGGGTGATGGAGATGTTTGTTTGTTCAACAACTGTGATTGTAAGAAATTTTCAAGTTTTCAGGTTAATTTATTAAAAAAGAAAAAGATAATCACTGATATTAAATTTCTAGAAGAAAAAGATGTAAAAAGTGATCCACTTGTTTGGAATTGTATTAATTTGAATAAACTTTCAAAATTAGAATAAAATTAATCTAAATGCTTGTTTACTCTAACGTGTTCACCTGGATAATGTTCACTGAGTTTTTTTGAATAACATTTACCACATAATGTGCCATCAATTTTCCATTCTTCCATTGCTTTGAAATGAAGTTCTATTAATTCACTACAAATTGCACATTTTTCTTTCTTCCCCAAAGTGACATTGCTCTTTTTACTCGATATAAAAAACATTCTAGAATAACCCTGCTTTAAAAAATTATGTTAAATATTACTGGTTTATACTCAATTTAGGTAGGCAGTCTGACCAATGTAAACCTCCTGCAAGATTTTTACTTGGTTGGACTTCTACCTTTGAAATTAAAATAAACTACTTGTGATTTTTTTTAATGTTAAAATTTCATCTTCTTCCTGTCTGATTTTTTTATCAATCACTCGAAGCATTGCATCATTCCAAACATGTTGAGAGAAGAAATTATGCTTGGTATTTGCTAATTCAATCTCATCATCAACTACTGTATCTTCAAGAAATTTAGTTACAACTACATCTGCAATCTTTAAAATTCTAGAGTTAAGTTTGAAACTACGAAAAATAGGTTCTAATTTTCTCACATCTCCTTTAAAATCTCCCTTTGATTCAAGAATTTTTTTATGAAGTATTCTGAAATATACTGCAACATAAAATAATGTTGCATATCTTTTTGTTTTATGGCCTCCTTGTTTTCCATATTTCAATGATTTTTTTGCAAATTCTTTCACAAGGTATGGGTAAAGTAAAATTCTGTAATCATCTTTGAGATTTTCATTGAATATGTCATCATACTTACTTCCTCTTGGAAGAAATTGGGATGGCGAACTGTATGCTTCTGTAGGTCTCTGCTCGATTCCTGCAACTAGTGCTTGTATTGCGTCTTTTGCAACAATGACTTTCTTATGATTGTCTGGAAGATAATTGTTGTATATTGCATCTCCATCATACTCAGATTGTTTTGATTTAGATTTTGTATCAAAAGAACCTGCTTGAATTTCATAAAAATAACCGCAATTTTTCAACTGTGATTTCACTGATTTATGAAAATCCATTAATGAAACTAGATCTTTTCCTCTAACTGAGTTTTGAGAATTTCTATATTTTGTAATGTTATTTTGTTCTTGCTCATCATCTGCTTTGATTATTGTAACCGTCATTGAACCATCCATATTTTTTGTTCTCTTTGAATGATCAAGAATGGAGTTTGATGTTTGTGCTCCGTTGACAATTTGAGGAGCATGAAGTTCAATCATATTATCACCTAATTCAGCAAAATCACTAACTACAATTGTTATTCCATTGTTGTAAAAGAAAAATTTACTTGGGTTACTTTGTAATGTTTCTCGCAATCCTTTGTTAACTGTAGTCTTAAACTGCATCCATTGTCTAATATTGGATTCAAAGACATAGTCTTTATTTTTACTAACAAATTCAGTTAGTTCACGTAACTTCAAAATCCCTAGAATGGTATTTTCATGTCTTAACATCCTTTCTAATTTTATAGATGATTTTTTTCCTGCTGCTGGTTTTTTTATTCTATCCCATAATTTTTGAATTATCACTTTTTGGTCAATGATTTCTACTAGATCATCTGTATAGTCTACATTTTGATCTGTTACATAGCAACATTTTATTTTTAGATTTTTTTCTTTAATTTTTGTGACGAGTTGTGCAAGTTCAGGCCTCATTTTCACCACATCTTTTGCAAGTAATCTTTGTACATCTTCTTTGAATTTTGCAATAGCTTCTAGAGAATGTGATGTTCCATATTTTGATTGAAATAATCTAATGGTGTTATCTGAAAAATCTACAGGGAGATAGGCATCAATTCCAAGATCATTTGCTCCGTCTACAATTGCATCTGCTGCATCATCTTCGGTAGCCTCAAAAACTCTTGTTAAAATCCACTGAAGAAAATTATTCCCTTTCTCTACTTCATTTTTAGAATTTTCTGCATATTCATGAATGCTTTCCTGAATATTTTCTGCAAATCCTTCTAGAGGGGGACTAGAGTTTTTTTGAGCTAGCAATGTGTGTGAGCCAGGTATGTATTCTAATAATCCGTTTCCGTTTTGAGACAATTATGTCTTCTAATATGTTATATATTTAGAGAATCGGGTAATTATGTAATAACTCTGAAAAGGAAATGATGTGATTTGATAAAAAAAATAATGATAATTGGGATTATTACAGTTATTGTGTTGGTAATAATTGGTTTAATTATTTCTAATTCTTCTATTGAGAAAAACTCTGAAGAATCTGAAGTAGTTGTTAAAGGTGATATTATAATGTCCACAAAATCTTCTCGTCCTGGATGTGAGAAAATTGATGGGTGTTACATTCCATCTGTAATTGTTATTGATTCTGGAAATCAAGTTACTTGGGTAAATGAAGATTCTGCATTTCACAGTGTCACTTCAGGATTTTACGGTGAACCTTCTGAATTATTTGATAGTGGATATTTAGATCCGTATGAATCGTTTACTATAGATTTTGATGAAAAAGGCACTTATGATTTTTTTTGTACACTTCATCCTTGGATGAAAGGTCAAGTGCTAGTAGAATAAGGTACCCGAGGGAGTCGAACCCCCTTGTATAAGCTTTGCAGGCTCACGCATAACCGTTCTGCCAGAGTACCATTTTAAAAAACACAAAATGAATAATTAAACTCTTTAGATTAGAATTTGTTAAATGATTTTGAAGCAAGCTTCACATCTTCACCTTTCACTGTTTTTCTACTGGCATGGGACGCCATGTCGACTGCACTTTTAGCAATACTATCTGCAATCCCTTCAATTACTCTTCTTAACTCATCTGCTGATTCGTCACTTACTCTCTCTGCACCTGCTTTTTTCAGAATTCTATACATTGCAGATAACCCTAATTCAGATGATTTCATATATTTTCTTTTAATTTTTTCCGAAAAAAGATAATGAGTGAAAAAATATCACTAAGGAATCGATTTATACAGACTATTTTAACAATTGGTAAAGAAATGACGTGGTATTTTGATTCTCATATACATTTGTCAGATCCTGAATATGTTTCTGACATGGAATTCCTCTTAAAGCAAATGGAATATTTAAAAATTAAAGCGTGCTGCGTATCTATGAATTACAATAATTCATTACAAACTTTAGAACTTGCAAAAAAAAGTAATTTGCTCCTACCTTTTATTGGAATTCATCCTGAATGTGCAAATGAAGAACTTGAAAATATTTCTAAATTAATTGAAGAACATCATGAACATATTTCTGGAATAGGTGAAATTGGATTGGACCCTACATATGTTAAACAAGATGAAGATGCAACAAAACAAAGTAAAGTATTTGAAACATTGTTATCTTTAGCAGAAAAATTTAACAAACCAGTATCAATTCATTCAAGAAAAAGCCTTGATGATGTTTTTGAAATTATGACTTCATACAATACAAAACATGCTTTGTTACATTGGTTTGATGGAAGTAAAAAACAACTTCAAAAAGCAATGGATATGGGATTTTTTGTATCCTATGGACCTGTAGTAATCTATGCCAATGATAAGCAAACTCTATTGTCAAAAACTGATGAATCTCAAATTCTTGTTGAAACTGATGGTCCAGTAAGATTTTCCAGATGTTTTGAAATGAAATCTGGACAAATCAGCTTTATCCCTAGTGTGATTTTTTGTGCTTCAAAAATTTTGGGCAAATCTTTTGATGAAATGTCATGTTTGCTAGAAATGAATTCAAATGCATTTCTTGGAATATAGGTATAAAATACCCCCTTGTTTTAGACGCTTAGTGGATAGAATAAAGCGACTTTCATATGAAGTTCTTGTAGATCACAAAGCAAAATTTGGTCTAGATTTTGCTGACAACAAAAAAGCTTTGAATGAAGTTTCTATTGTACGTTCTAAAACTTTGAAAAATAAAATTGCAGGTTATATTACAAAATTTATCAAAAAAGAAGTTCGTGAGGCTAAAGAGAAACAATCTCGAATTGATGCATCAAAATCTGAACAACAATTTGAAAAACGATCAGAAACTGAAACTGTTGAAGCAGAAACTGAAACTGTTGAAGCAGAAACTGTTGAAGCAGAAACTGAAACTGTTGAAGCAGAAACTGAAACTGTTGAAGCAGAAACTGAAACTGTTGAAGCAGAAACTGAAACTGTTGAAGCAAAAACTGAATAATAAATTAAATACCTTTTCTCAATTCAATTAGATAGATATGTTCACTGTAAAATTTGTTGGTGGTGCGAAAAAGTCTTTCCCAATAGAACTTTTAAAAATTGATAAATCTAATGTAACAATTCAAGAACTACTCACTTTACTCTTAGAACTAAAACCTACGGATACTCCTAAACTTGATACTGATAATGTTTTAATCGCAGTCAATGGGGCTGATTCCTCTGCAATGGATGGAAAATCTACAAAAATAAAAGACAATGATATTGTAAGTATAATTCCTGTTATTCATGGTGGTTTATCCAAAAAATTTACTTTTGAATATTCTAAAAAACTAATACAAATACTAGAGATTAAAAATCAAAAATTAATTGATGTAAAATTTATTGATGATCTTAGAAAAAAATATCCTAAACTACTACTTCAGGCTGTATCGTGTGATTTTGTTTTAAATAATTATCATTTAAAAAAAATTATTTCATTATCAATTGAATCTCAAAAAAATCATCTTTTACTTTCAAATAAACTTGAAACTGATATTTTAATGCGATTTGCTTTAACTACACAAATTTCTGATGCAATTAGGACTGTTGGAATAAAACCTAAAACTAATTTTTTCATAATTGCTATTGGAAATAAAAAAACCCTACACTCATTGTATCTTGAATTAATACCGATTTCTACAAATATTTTCTCAAAAAATAACGAGAATTATTTAAAAAAACATTTTAAAATAACAAAAAGGCACATTGATTCAATTTATTCTAAAAACCCTCTGGCTGATTTATTGATTGAAAAAGCTGCAGTATTACTCTGACATACTTCGTTTTGTTTTTTCTGTACTTAGTATATCTGATTTTTTTAAAATAGACACTCCTGTTTTATTACCTAGAATTTCAATCAATAGAACTTTATCTGGAAATTCAAGTGATACTTTGTTTTTTATTTTATTTGCTATTTTTGTAATTATCTCTTTACTTGATAACTCTGAATTTCTTTTTTCAATTGATATTCTATACGTTTCCTCATCTAAAATTTGATTGGATAACTCTCCAACACTTTTTTCTATTTCCTCGATTTTTGATTCAATGACTTTTTGTATTGGTATGATCCTTTTGCAATATCTAACACTCCACGGCTCATCAAGAAGCATTTCTTTAATTTTCCTTACAGTTTCTATGGGATCAAGTTTTGTTTCTGCTGTTAAAATTCCTGACATGTTTGTAATTGTAATTTTAGCATCTGAATCTCCAAATTCTTCTAAAATACTAATTAATTCATCCCCTGTTTCTGGTTCAAAATGCCTAGGACAAGTAATTATAAGATTCATGATTGTAAAATTTCTTCTTTAGTTAAAGAACCTTCCCGGATTATTTTGATTTTTTCATTTTCTATTTCAATTATTGTTGATTCTCCTTTACTTGTAATTATGCCACCATCCACAAAAACATCATAATCTTGCATTTTTTTTAAACATTCTTTTGGATTTGTATATGGTAAATCTCCAGAAATATTTGCACTAGTTCCAACAAGATAATTACATTTTTTTAATAATTCTAATGTGCATTTGTGATCAGGAACCCTAATGGCAATTTTATTTTCTAAATTCAGGGATTTTTTTATTTTTTCATCTGTAACTTTTAAAATTATTGTTAGTGGACCGGGCCAAAATTTTTTAACAATTTTTTTAGTAAGTTGATCAAATTGAGCTATTTTTTCTGCCGTCTCTATAGAATATGTTAAAACCGGAACTGATTTTGTTATGTCTCTGGATTTTATTTTATAGATTTTTTCTATTGATGCTTTATTGTATGGATCACATCCTATACCATAAACAGTATCTGTTGGAAAAATTACAACTCCTCCTTGATTGATTATTTGAGAAGCTTTCTCAATCCCTTCCTTGTCACAATTCACTTTCAATGTGTATTCTTATTTTTTTTCTTTAATTATGATTTACATTTGAATACGTTTTTAACAGTTCATACCTACTTTGGAAAGTATGTCATCTGAAGATTATGCAGATAATGATTTTGAAGATGATTTTGATGATAATCTAGGTGAATCTGATAAAGTAACTGACTAGATATTTAATCCAAAATTATCTGCAAAGTTTGTAAATGTATAATATGCTTGCAAAAATTCTCTTCCTGGTTGGCTGATTTTATATTTCTTAGAACTTTTATTCTCTACTTTCTCTAATAGTCCCTGCGATACTAACGTTTTCAGTATTGTTGAAATCCTAGAATGTGAAATGTTTGCTTTTCTAATTAGATAAGTAACTGATGCGCCATCTTCATCCTGTAGGTCATCTCTTGTTGTTGCTAGAATATCTCCAATAATTTTCATATGTGTTCGGTATTCGGCCATTTTATCTATTGATAATTATTCAAATTTCTATGAGAGACCGATGATATTTTTCAGTATACTAAAAAGATAAAAGAATTTGACAAATCCAAAATTTATCTAAATTTTGAGCCTGACTGATAATTATTCTAAATCATCAAATTTTATCTTGGTTAATGGTATTTTGCTTACTGGAATGAATAATGCTATTAATCCTCCAATTTTGATTATCATTGATACAGAATATAGAATTGATTCTGGAAATACAAATGAATACCATCCTACAAATTCTCCTAATGCTAAAAGTCCTAATCCTACAGCAACTAAAATTGCTCCTTTATTCTTATTTTCAAAGTATGATAACATTGTTTCAATTGCACCATATGCTAATAAAATAAATGAAACAGCTCGGAAAATATGTTCTAATTGAACCGAAGAGACTAGGAATAATGGTATTATTCCAACTGATCTAAAATAACTAGATTTTGGAAAAAATGATTTTATGCTATGTGAAAATGCAATAAAAAAATACCCTACTGTTTGAATTGCAATTCCTAAAGTTTGAATCCATCTTTCAATACTTCCAGTTTTTGTGATAAAATCCTCCACCATATATCCAGACCATACAATGAAAAATCCTGTACTAATTGAGAAAAATGCAATTGATAATCTAAATAATGTTGGACTGCCTGTATTTCTAAATCCAATATATGACATTATTCCTATTGCAAGTCCTACTAAAAATCCTACTAGATTGAGAATATTTTCTAATAAAAATTCCAATGATGAATAGAATTATGTTTAACTAATTATTTTAATCTGATGAATGATTACACTATCTTGTTAATCCCATTCATCTAAAGAACCTGCAGTCTGTCCTTCAGTACTACTTGCATAATCTCCTAAAATATCTGAATATTTTGGTTCATTATGAGCCACATATTTTACATATTCTCCATAACTCATATCCAAATCACAAGAACCACATTTTACTTCAGAATAATCCATTGCTAATTCTGCCTTTTCTTTACATTTTGGGCATTTTATCTTCATGCCCACATAGTTCTTTGATAATTATTATTGTTTTACATTCAATAAAAGATAAAAGGAGTTCATTATTCTTAATTTCTATGAGTCGTACTTGTACAAAATGTAAGAATTCTATTCCTGATAATGAAGAACTAGGAGTTGTTGCAGCAAAGTACCCTACATGTAACAAATGTTGGGCTGAATGGAAAGAATATCAAATCATGGTCATGAATGAGATGAAACTTGACATGTCTATGCTGGATCATAGAAAATTATTGAAAAAACATGAGAAGATCTTTGTAGGTGTTTTGTCTCCAGAAGGAGAAGTAATTGACTACACCAATGAGGATAACCGAAAACCTGAAGAACGACCAGGCGCTTAAAATTTTAAGTGTTTTTTAGCATTTTCTGGCACAACTATCAACATTCGTCTTTTTGAATTTTCATCTAAATTATTGATTATTTTTTTAATTGTAATTGCAAGAATTTCTCTTTCATTTTCTTCTAATGTCAAAAATATCTCCAAAATCCCATCAACATTAAATTCAATTAGCTTTTGCGGTGATCGTGCAATCTCTATGATGTATGCTGAAAATAATCCCTCTCTTTGTTCTTCAGATAATGTTGTTAAAATTTTAAGCCACGTTTTGAAAAGTTTTGCAAAGTTAGGAAAAGGAATGGTGGGACCAGCTTCTAGCGCATTGTTAATAACTTCATTTTTTTCAGAATCCGGCAATGAAAAGAATTCTATCATTCTTTTTTTCAAAATTGGATTTCTTAGGAAATCTGGTAAATTTGCCAAGTTAATGATTATATTTCCTGCAAAATTTTCGCCTACCATCGATCTAAACGAATCATTGTTGAATATAAAATCATGGAAAATACTTTAGCTTAAATAAACGAAATTAAAGTTTAGCAATATGACATCCACTGTAGTTGTTGGCGGGTTTTTTGGTGATGAAGGCAAAGGAAAGATCATCTCATATTTGGCAATTAAAGATAATCCAAAAATAATTGTACGTGGCGGTGCTGGTCCCAATGCTGGTCATACAATTAGAGATGGAGATAAAGTGTATAAAGTTAGAATGCTCCCAAGTGGATTTCTAAATAAAAATGCCAAAGTAATGATTGGACCTGGGGTTGTAATTAATCCGGATGTTCTCAACAAAGAAATTCAAGATTTTGATGTTACAGGGCGCGTATTTATCGATAAACACTGTGGAGTAATTGAAGAAACTCATCTAATTAGAGATTCAAAAGGAGAATTAAAAGAAAAAATTGGTAGTACTGGTTCAGGCACTGGACCTGCTAATGCTGACCGTGCTATGAGAGTTTTAAAACTGGCAAAAGATTTCGATTCTTTATCTTCATTAATTGTGGATGTTCCTTTAGAGATAAATTCTGCACTTGATGCAAATGAAAATGTCTTGGTAGAGGGTACACAAGGAACGTTTCTTTCACTATGGCATGGAACATATCCATTTGTTACTTCCAAAGATGTCACTGCCTCTGGGATTTGTGCTGATGTTGGCCTTGGACCTACCAAAGTTGATGAAGTAATTGTTGTTTTCAAATCATATGTTACGCGTGTTGGAACTGGACCTCTTGACAAAGAACTGTCTCTTGAAGATGCAGAAAAAAAAGGTTGGTCTGAATTTGGCACAGTTACTGGTCGCCAAAGAAGAGCTGCAGATTTTGATTTTGATTTAGCTAGGCGTGCAATCATGCTCAATGGTGCAACACAAATCTCAATAACAAAATTAGATGTACTCTTTACTGATTGTGCAGGAAAAACTTCTTACACTGAATTATCTGATGGTGCAAAATCATTCATTGTAAATATTGAAAAAGAATTAAACACGCCTGTTACAATTATTGGAACTGGTCCTGATATCGTTGATGTCATTGATAGAAGAAACTAGGCTCCTTTATTTTGGATAAGTTTAATTTGATAACAAACATCCAATCGCTGTGGAAAAATTACAAATTACTGATAAATTACCACGTTACATTCAAGTTCATTCTACTTTAGAATTTACTCGACTCGTTTGTGCATTAGAACGTGCCCCACGTGTTTCATTTTTACATGATTACCTTGGCAAGAAAATTTTATCTGTACAAATGGATGTTTTAAAAGAAAAACCAATTGTATACTATACCCATCTAGAAAATCATGGTCACTATCTTTGTTATGGATTAAAGGGAGGAAAAGAAGAATCTAAAATTGTCGATACTACTTCTGACGCCAGTAAACTTTATTCTCCAATTGTTAGAATAAAATCATTACCTAAAACATTGCAACCTGGAAATGGTACACTTGACAGGTATCAGCCTATTGAATTGGAAGACATGTCCAGTCTAGCAAAACTCACTTGGGGTATGGAAGAAATCCCATTTCCTTTATTCTTGTTCCCACATAATGATAAATGGCTAATTGGTGTTTTCATGAATTTTAATGATGAAGGAACATCGTATTTTTGTCATGTTGTATTAGATTCAGATCCACAAAAACCCTTTTTGAAATTCTCTACAGTAAATGGCACTCAACCCTCATTCGTAGAAAATCCTTCAGAACATGGTTATTCTTATATCAAAATAATAAAATTGAAAGACACTCACCCACTAGTAGATTATGGCCACCTTCAAAACTAGACTTTCCCAGATCTCAAAAATTAATGGCAAAGTCATTCTTGCCAACGATTATGATTTTTCTGTTAAAAATTTAGAATCAAAAACAATTCAAAACATAAAGCAATTACATCCATTCCTATGTGGAATTAAACTCAATTTTCATTTACTTCTTCCATTGAGTGGCAAAGAAATTCTAAAAATTAACAAAACAGCACACAAGTATGGATTACAAACTATCGCTGATATCAAACTTAATGATATTGGAAATACAAACAGAGTAACTGCTGAACATTTATGGAATTTGGGATTTGATGCAGTTATTGCAAATCCAATTATGGGTCTTGATAGCTTAAAAAATTTGGTACAATCTGCTCACAAAAATGGAAAAGGGGTAATTACACTATGTCATATGAGCGCACCTGAGGCTAAATTGTCATATGATATGGAAATCAAAATGGGAAAAAAGCAACAATTGTACGAATTATTTTTGAATTGGGCCCTTACTGCAAAGGTTGATGGAATTGTAGTGGGAGCTACATTTCCAAAAATTATTCAATATTGTTCTAAAAAAGCAGGGAAAAATTTGAGTATCTTTTCTCCTGGTGTGGGTACTCAAGGTGGTAGTGCAAGTGAAGTAATTTCATCTGGAACAAATTATTTAATTGTGGGTAGAACCATTTTAAATTCTAAAAATCCAATACAAGTTGCAAAAGAATTACAACTACAGAGTTTTGGAAAGTAACATTTGTGCTTTTGTTAAAACATTCTTTGCATTATCAAAAGTAGTTTTTTCCATTGCAGTGTTATAATCCACCCATGTGTAACCTGAATGTTCATGAGAAATTTCTACATCTTTAGTATTTGTTTCAGCCAAGAAAAATACCACTTTCTTTTGAACTAATTCACCTTGATATTGAAAATTATATTCAATCCATTCTTCAAAATTATTTAAAAATGCTACATCTGTAATCCCTGTTTCTTCTTTTGTTTCTCTTATGGCTGTTTCATGAATTGATTCTCCTTTTTCCATTTTACCTTTTACAAAGTCCCAATGCCCTGAAGGATAATGTAAAAGTAAAAATAAATTTTTAGATTCTTCTTTTCTAAATAATACAATTCCTGCTGATGTCTCTTCAATCATTTTCCTAATCTCCTCTTCCTCACTTGATATGTTCTAATAGCTCTCATTAAATCTATTTTTCTAAATTCAGGCCAAAAAATATCCATAAAGATTAATTCACTATAGGCACTTTGCCACATCAAAAATCCACTTAATCTCTTCTCTCCTGAAGTCCTTAATACCATATCTGGTGATGATTGCGGTAAATGTGATGTGTACAGATTTAATTCAATTTCTTTTTTATTGATATCTTCTACATTCAGAGAACCTTCTTTTATTTTACTTCCAATTTTTTTTACTGCGTCTACTAATTCATCTTGTCCACCATATGCAAGCGCAATATTTAGAAAATGATTGCTATAGTCCTTTGTAGCATAATCTAATTTTTGTAAAATTTCTTTAATGGCTTCTGGAAGAAGTTCTATTCTTCCAATTCCTTTTACTCTCATTTTACATCTATGAATTCTTGGATCATTCAATAATTTCTCTAATCTCATTTGAATTAATTCATAGAGATGTTCTAATTCATCATCTTCTCTTTCAAGATTTTCCGCTGAAAGAGCATACAGAGTGACAATTTTAATATCAAATTCTTCACACCAATCAAGAAGATTTTCTACTGCATCAGCTCCTTTCCAATGACCTTTTTTTGGAATCGCTAGATGTCTTTTTGCCCACCTTCTATTACCATCTAAAATTACGGCAACATGATTTGGAATATCTCCATTTTGAATTTCACTTTCTAATCTTTTACCATATATCTTATACAGACCTGATAATTGAAAAATTAAATCTTTAATTTTACTAATGTTTGATCACCATTTAATGATTAATACTTGATAGAAGATATCAGTGTTTTCAGAAATTGGATTTATTGATTCATTTTAGAATGAATTCAGTCTGAAATCATTTCTTGATCTTTATGTTTTCTATATTTTTTAAAGAGAATTGTAGCTGAGATTAGCGTTGCTGCTAATCCGCCTAGCAGTGGTGGAATCAAAGTAAGAGAAGACTCATCATTAATCATAATTTTAGTAAATTGCAATATTGTTGGGTAAAGTGCACCTAATACAATTATTCTCAAAATATCACTAATTTGCCTTGGAATTCCACCTATCCAATTACTTAGTAATGTTCCTGCAAATATTGAACCCATCCCAATCCATAAAATTGGTATTGCCCCTGACACAAATTGACCCACAATCATTTTATCAGTAATTATTGAAATGAATTGTGCATCTACTTTAACCAATTCTGAATCTACAGTACTAATACCAGCTGGTACTGAAGAAAGAATTAGTAAAACTCCTGCAACCATTGTAAACATTCTGATAAAACCCATCGGCGTTGGCTTTGACCAACTTGACCATACTCTATCAATATCAAATGCTCTAATTAAAAACGCAGCACCCAAAATACTTACAAGTACTGCAAATATTTCTGCGGTGTAACCAAATACTGTTGCTACTCCTCCAATTAACAAAAGAATTCCTGGAACTCCTAAAAAGAATTTTGAATATTTTGAATCATATGCAAGCATTTTAAGATATTTTCCAAAAACTGCATAAGAATATTCTACACTTCTACTAACTTTCATTACTACACGTTGTACAGATACTACTGGAAGCACGTTTTGAATTACTGGTATGACACTTTCATCATCTTCACCGTCAGAAACAATAATTGCACCGTTTGCAGAAAATTTTTCTAAAACTTTTTTTGTTTCTAATAGAATTTTTTCATCTGCTTGAACTCCTCTGTTTTTATCTCCTGCAACAGTTACAACTTCTACTTGGTACCCTTTACTGATTAAATCTTCATATGTTTTAATTGCCGCAAAAATAGAATTTGAATCTGCATCTTCAGGATCTTCTAAAGCTAATCTCTGAGCTGCCTCAATACATGCATCTCTACCGATCACAGGTGTGGCGATGCCTGCTTTATCACCTACATCGTTATCTCTGTCAATGCAAATTACTAGTAACTTGTTAGACGTTGACGCATTAACATCTTTTTCAATTTTCCCTGTTCGCTGAGACATTCAAATTTCTTTTACGGAATTGCTTTTTAATGATTTCTAACTACTACGAATAGTACAATTTGGTTTTGAGGCTAATCCGGTCTTGATTGTTCAGATATTTTAACAAATTCTTTGGATTCAGACTTTAACCTGTTTATTTTTTCCAAAGTTTCATTCATTTCATCTTCGGTATTACCATTTTCAATCATGTTGGCTAAAACCTTGGTTTCTAAAATATAGGAATTAAATGATTTTAAAGCATCCATGTAACTAATGTAACTTGTTTGCCATTCTTCAGATGGTTTTGATGTTACAAATTCACTTATTTGTGTAGTTACTTGCGATGATGTTACTTCAGTTACTGAAATATATTCTTGTGGCGATTTTTCACCCGTTCTCAAATTCTCATATTCAATTTCAATTGATTCTTGTAAAACTTCATGGATATTTTTAACCCCGTCTAGATAATTTTCATAATCTGACACAACAAAAGTTGTTTCAATATCTTGAGGAATATACAATACCAAAAAACTTGCACCAGTAATTACAGCTAAAATTATTGCTGTTACAGCTATTCCTTTTTTTGATGCCATTTTGTAATTTTACTGACGAGGAGTTTATAATTGCTAATAATTGACGAAATCCTAATTTTTTAACAAATATTGGAAAAAATGTGATTTTTCAACAAGTCATTAAGATTTTTTTTAAAATAATGATATTTTTTTGTAAATATTCATAAAATTGTTTTTTTGATGCCTAAAAAAATTTACGTACATCTAGTCTATAGTGAAATAATTTTCACAGCCTCTGCCTAAATACCACAAAGTTTGATCAATTTCATAATGGTTCAAGCATATTGCGTAAAATGCAGAGCAAAAAGGGATATCAAAGATCCCCAAGAAACAACTCTAAAGAATGGACGTCCTGCCGTAAAAGGTACATGTCCAACATGTGGTACTAATGTATTCCGTATTGGTGCAATGCCAAAAGAAGGCTAACAAGGTACACACGATTTCTCTTTTTCAAAACCCATATAGGGTAAACCCTTCACCATTTTTTAGTGACCAAGTCTGACTACGAAAATCTACTCGATCGTATTAAGGATAAACTAGGTGATACTGACAAGGAATCTCAAACTAGGTTTGAACTTCCAATTGTGGATGTAATGTGGGAAGGACAAAAGACTTTTTTGAGAAATTTTTCAGAATTTCCAAAGATTTTACGTAGAGATCCTCAAAAAGTTTTACAATATCTTTCAAAAGAATTTGCAGTTCCAGCAGAAATGCAGGGAGATAAGGCGATGTTTGTTGGCAGAAGAGCTCCTGATGATTTTACGAGATTATTTCAAATTTATGTAAAAGATTATCTTGAATGTACAACATGTAAAAGCCCTGATACAAAAATCCTTAAAGAAAACAGAATATCATTTTTAATTTGTGAAGCCTGTGGTGCAAAATCTACTTTGAAAGGCAAATATGCGTAATGCAATTTTCGGTTCGAACTAATAACTATCAAAAACAATCAATGCTCAACATTTGTGATGCTGATCTACTGGGGAAAAAAATTATTCAAAATGATTTAACTGTACATATTAGTGAAAATTATTACGGCGATAGATTTGTTGAAAAAGACGAAGCCGAATCTTTATTGAAAAATTCATCAATAATAAACATGGTAGGAAAAGAAACTGTTTCTTTAGCTCTGAAATTAGGAATTGCTTCTGAAAATGCTGTAAAGATGATTTCTGATGTTCCATTTTTAATTATATTTCAAGCGTAAAGTTGTTTGATTTGATTTTTACTTTACAAACTTTTTTAGTTTCTAACAGAAACCAATTTTATCTAGTAGGAGTATCTTTTTTTAAATGACTGATATAATTAGCAAAAAACTAGAATCTAAACTAGATAATAAGCTAAAGTCAAAACGAAAACGATCACCTCTAGAAGATGGATTCAAAAAAGGAAAAGTAGTAAATGAAGTTTTGGATAAACCAACTGTCATGACTCTTTACAAAATGATTACTGATCATGTTATTGCATATGTCAATGGTACAGTAAGTGCTGGAAAGGAGTCTGTCCTTTTTTGGGGAGTTGATGATGATGGTGCTAGTGTTGCATTAAAAATTTATCTGGTGAGTACTGCAAATTTTAAAAAACGTGAGCCCTATATCATTGGAGATCCTCGATTCTCACATCTCAAAAAAGGAACAAAAAATCTTGTTTATCTATGGGCAAGAAAAGAACATCGAAATCTAACTCAATGTTATCGGGCTGGAATCCCAGTTCCTAGACCATATTATGTTACAAATAATGTTCTTGCTATGGAATTCATAGGTGATGGTGGTGCACCTGCAAAGCAATTACTAACTTCAGAAGTTGATGCGAATGACTACGCACAGGCTATTTCTATCCTTGGGGATCTTTACAAAAAGGCAAAACTGGTTCATGGTGATTTTTCAGAATATAATATCTTTAAAACAGAAAAGGGTTTGGTTGTTTTTGATCTTGGTTCTGGGGTAGATCTTAGACATCCAAACGCTCATGAATTTCTTAAACGTGATATTAATAACATTGGACGATTCTTCAATAAACGAGGAATTCTTGTTGAAGATTCAGATAAAATATTTGAGGATATTGTAAAATGAGCTTTGAAAAATTAATTCGTATTCCAAATGATCGAGTTGGGGTTTTAATTGGAAAGGGAGGAAATGTAAAATTAAAAATTGAAGAAACATGTCATGTTTCTATAGAGATTGATGGCGACAATGGTGAAGTTTTCATAAGAACTCAGGGAGATGTTGAGAAAATTCAACCCTTCAAAGCTATGGAAATTGTCACTGCAATTGGTAGAGGGTTTTCTCCTGAAAATGCAATGACTTTACTAGAAGGTGAAAATGCACTGCATGTACTAGATCTTAGAGAATTTGCAGGAAAATCTAGTGCAAATGTTGAAAGGATAAAAGGGAGGATCATTGGAGAGGGTGGTAGAGCAAGACGAAATATGGAAAATCTTAGTGGTACTCATATCTCAGTTTATGGAAGAACTGTTTCAATTATTGGTGATTCCAGTAAATTACGTGTAGCCGTTGATGCAATATCTGCTATTTCAAGTGGAAGTATGCATGGTGCTGTTTATACAAAGTTAGAAGCTGTTAACAGAAAAGAAAAAATAGGAAAAATGCAATTATGGGAAGATCAAGATGTCTTCTATTAAAGAACAATTTAATCAAATTTCCCCAAGTGAATTCTTTTACAGTAATCGTGATTTAGCTGGATTTAGTAATCCTACAAGATCTCTATATACTGCTGTAAGAGAATTTGTTGAAAATGCATTAGATGCATGTGACCAAAAAGGGATTCTTCCAGACGTTCATTTAATAATTAAAGCAGTTGATCCTGACAAGCCAGATCCTAAACCGTACATATTGACTGTAAAGGATAATGGTCCTGGAATAGATGCAGAACACATTCCACTTGCTTTTGGAACTGTGCTTTATGGCTCTAAATTTGGACTCAAACAAGCTAGAGGCATGTTTGGACTTGGAGCAACTATGGCAATTCTTTATGGGCAAATTACTACTAACAAACCAGTTACTGTCAAAAGTTCTGTAGATGGTGTTACACAAGATGTATTTGAATTGTTACTTGATATTCAAAAAAATAAACCTGTAATAGTGAAACATACAACGAAAGAAGTTTCAAAAAAAGGACTCTCTGTAAGTATTTGTTTAGAAGGTGATTATTCAAAAGCAGGAACAAAAATTAGAGATTACGTTTATGAAACTTCATTAATTACTCCATACGCTTCAATAACTTTTGATGATCCAAAGGGACAAAAATTTAGTCATCCTAGATTTGTAAAAGAAATCCCTCTACCCCCAACTATAATTCGACCACATCCACATGGAATTGATGTAGAAAGAATTAGACGAATGATTGTTGAATCTCAATTTGAAATTCCTACTATTGATGATGCAATGATAGAAAAAGTTAGAAAAGATTTAGGATTATCTGTAAAAAATCTTAGTTTTACTGCAATCATGGAAAAAGCAAAGAAAAAATGGAAAACACTTTCACGTCAAGTTAGAGTGGTAATATCTTTAATGTCATTTTTAAAAATGGATTTTGAAAAATTAAACAAAATTAGAATTGAAGACATTGACATGATAAACAAAAAATTACATTACTGGGATTTTGGTGATTCACAATCAAAATCGGTAGATATGGATCCTGAAAGCCAATATTACAAACAACTAACTAATACTGTTCAAGGTGAACCTCTTACAACATTTCTAACAAAACGCTTTCAAAGAATAGGGCCTACAACTGCTGTTAAATTTGCAGAATATGCTGGATTCAAGCCTGAAAAACGAATGGGTACTTTGTCAAACCAAGAATTAGTAAACCTTAGTGACGCACTTCAAAAATTTGAAGATTTCATGGCTCCTGATTCTACTTGTTTAGCACCTCTAGGCGCAGAACCACTGGAAAAAGGCATTAAAAAATTCTTTAATCCTGATTTTTCTGCTGTTGTACAACGTCCGGCATCTGCATATTCTGGATTTCCATTTATTGTTGAGATGGGAATTGCTTATGGTGGCGATATAAAATCAGGAGGACCACATGTTTATCGATATGCCAATAGGATTCCTTTACTGTATGATGAAGGCAGTGATGTAGTTCTCAAAGTTGTTAATGAAACTGATTGGGGTAGATACAAAATAAAAGGAGAACCCCCATTCATTATAGTTTCTCACATTTGTTCTACTAGAATCCCGTATAAGACTGCTGGAAAAGAAAATGTAGCAGATAGACCTGAAATTGAGCGAGAATTAAGATTGGCTTTACAATTACTATCTAGAAAATTAGCAGCATACATGTCTAAACGAGGTCAAGCTGATATGGCAAAAAAGAGAGCAAATCTTTATGCAAAATATATTCCATTAATAGCAGAATTTTGTACAGAACTTGCTGGAAAAAAGAAAGAACCTAATTATAAGAAAATTCTAGAAGAAAATGCAATTGAATCTAAACAAACAGTAAAGGAGGAAAATGAAATTGGCAACAACTAAGAAAGAACAAACTAAGATTAAAGAGCGAAGTAAAAAAGCTGATGAAAAACAAAAGAATATTCTTGAGATGCTTAAAAGTCACGGTGCAAAAATATATGATGACTTAGATAATGGCCAGTTTCCAAAATTCTCTATTCCTAGTAGATCCGTAAGTAACATCGTTTATGATAAAAAACTTCGACAGTACATTTTAGGAAGTAATGCTGCAGTAAGAAGCTCTAGAAATTCTGCACAATTAAGATCTTTTACACAACTGATGTGGTTGGCATTTTTTGCAAATAGATTAACTCAAGAAAGAAAATCCTCCACCCTGAGAGATATCTATTATTCATCACAAGCTTTCGCTATTGAATTTGAAGACCAATCTGAATCTGATAATATTATAGTCGATTTAGAGGCTGTAACTTCTAAACCTAGAGAAGATTTCCACATATTTCCTGAAGAGAGAAGTTCAATTTTTGGAGATTTGACCATTGAATATACTATTCCTGGATATGAGGGAAAAAAAATGAATTTGTCAAATCACCCTGACGGATATTCAATCGGTCCTAGTTTAACAACTGCTGAATTAGTTGATACTAGTGCAGAAATTGTTATTGCTATTGAAAAAGGTGGTCTTTTTACAAGATTTGTTGAGGAACAAGTTGATAAAAAATTCAAATCTATTATCATCAATACTGGTGGACAAGCACCGCGTTCAACTAGAACATTATTGAAAAGACTACATGAAGAAATGAATTTACCTGTAATTGTTTTAACTGATGGAGATGTGTATGGGGAACATATTGCAATGGTTATCAAATCCGGCTCTGCCAATGCTGCTCATCTTCGAGACCTGACAGTCCCTGATGCAAAATGGGTCGGTGTATGGGCTACTGATATTGAAAAATACAAGTTACCAACAATCCCGATGACTGAATCTGATATCAAAAGATGTTATGATTTGCAAAAAGATCCTAGATATCAAGATGGAGTATGGAAAAAAGAGCTTGATGTATTTCTAAGATTAAAAAGAAAAGCAGAACTCGAGGCTTTCTCAAAATATGGATTAACAAACATTACAGACAAATATTTACCACAAAAATTAGAATTAGCAAAAAGTCTCTAATTATTTTATTCTTAGTGTTAGTACACCGTTTCTATATTTGAAATCAAATATTTGCATTTCTTTGACCCCTTCTATTGGGATTTCTTTTGAAAATCCTGATGTTCCACGTATGTATAAAATTCCGTCAACTAATCTTACTGCAATTTTGTCTTCAGGACCTGGAACTTCTGCAACAAAAACAAACTCCTCTTCCCCTTTAATCAAATCATATACCCAATTCTTTATTTCTTGTTCTCTTGCTTGAGTATATGCCGGTTTTTGGTCTTTTGCCATTTTCTTTAGAACTTTCACCCAGTAAAACATTGTAAGAGCAGCTGCACCAATTAGAATAAAGCTCACAAATCCAGAATCTGCTCTTTGTGTCATTATATAGATAATTCCTAAAAACAAAATAACAATTATGGGAATTACAAAATTTAATGATTGTTCATTTGAATATGCTCCCTTGTGACTTGACAAACAGTGAAAATTAATGTCTGCCAAATATAAAGTATCTTTGGTTTTTATTAGCATCTTTAAAATTTTTATCCATTGTCTGATAACAAACAATCTAAACTTTCAATTCATGAGGTTGCTCTAAGAGGAACAGTCATTGCAGTCATAATTACTGTCCCGTCTGTCCTGGCATTTCTCATTTCTTGGATTGTTTTAGATGATTTGATTTATGCTGCAATTTTAGGAGCAATAATTCATTTTATTGCAATGGGGTTTTCTTTGAAAATTTCTAAAAAAATTCTAGTTAAAAAATAGATGTATAGATCATGTTTTATGTTGTTTTAATTTATTTTAAGAATAATGTCTTATTCTGGAATTGAAAATGATCTTGTATCTGAAATTCATTTAGATTCTATTCAGGCCCAAGTTTTTTTGTTAGTTACATGTTATGGTAAAATGTCGTCTGAAATCATCGCTAAAAAACTAAGGATCTCCGCTGATGAGGCGAAAAAAGCATCAAAAGATCTAATGACACTTGGCGCCTTTATTGATATCACTCCTATGGAATTTGAGGCCATGCATCCTAGATTTACAGCAGTAAACATGTACAGAAAGATGTGTGAGCGAGAAAATATTGAATTTAAACGAAACAAAATTGTTGATAATATCGGGGTAATTTTAGAAAAACCATATGATGATGCAAGAACTAAATAATACCAAAAATTGGTGAACAACATTGAGTATTGATACTGAAACCTGCAAGCATCAACCAGTCTATTTTGGTGTGATTAACATCAACGTTGATGAAAAAACCATCGGATCTGTTGATGTTTGGAGATGTGGTGTTTGTAAGAAAAAATTCTGTGAAGAAAAACAACTTGGAATTGAAGAAATTGCTGAAACAGTAGGAATGCCAAAAATCGATGCTGATGCAAAATGGGCAGTAACTATATGTAAATTACAACAAGGAAAATACAAATGGAAATTAGTTAAATTAAAAGAAAAAGATGAAATTAAACACGAATGTCTTGATGAAAAAGTGATTCCATTAAAGATTAATGATTTCAAAGTTGAAGATGATCAGCATTGGAGTTTTCTAATTGATGACAATGTTAACAAAGCTGTTGAAATTTAATTTCTGAAATGGATCTTAAAGTTCACATTAACAATATTCATGGAAGCCAAATGGCTGCAAAGATTACTGGCAAATTTACAATAGATGAAAATGACTTTCGTTTTACAGCTATTGCTTTTGGTAGGATAGGTGGACAAAATGTTGGTGCAAAACTTTCTCAAATCACTGAGAAAGAATTAGAAAAATTAGGTTATAATGTTGATGAGGTGATAGATTTACTTCAAAGAAGCTTGCTTCAAGGTGATTTGACCCTTCCAGAAGGACTTACAAAAGAGTCATTTGTTGATGATTAAAATTCTGCTTCTTCTAATGCCTTTGCACAAGAACAACTTCTTGTTTTAGGAATTTTATCAATTAACTCTGTTAGTATTTTTTTTGTTTTCTCTACGTTCTTTGAAAGTGTAGCCATAACTTCTTTTGCTGTAACGGGTTTATCTGCCCAAACATCATAATCTGTAACTGTAGAAATTGAAGCATAGCACATCTGTGCTTCTCTTGCTAGTTGACATTCTGGAACAAGTGTCATTCCAATAATATCTGCTCCTGTGGTTCTATAAAATTTTGATTCAGCTTTGGTTGAAAAACGTGGTCCTTCTATACAGACATAGGTACAATCTTTATGGATATTCAAACCTTGCTCATCAGTTACCTGAATAATTGATGATTGTAGTTCTGGACAAAATGGATCAGCTACTGAGATGTGTATTACCCTGCCGTTTTCTGAAAATGAACCATCTCTAGATTTTGTAAAATCTATGAATTGTGTTGGTAATACAAAGTGGCCTGGTGCTAATTCTTCTTTCAAACTTCCAACTGCTGATGGTGCAATGATTCTTGTGACTCCTAATTCTTTGAATGCCCAGATATTTGCTTTAAAATTAATCTTATGTGGTGGAATGGTGTGTTTTTTTCCATGTCTTGGAAGAAATGCAATTTTTCTTCCTTTAAAAGTTCCAATGGTAATTGTATCTGAAGGTTTACCATATGGTGTATCTATGTCTACTTCTTGTGCATTTTCAAGTAGACCTGAATCATAAATTCCAGTTCCACCAAAAATTCCTATTTCAACATCTTTTTCCATTAATATTTCACCAATGATTTACAATTGTATTTACTAATTCCTTTGATTCCTTCAAGATCAACTAGTTCAATAATAAATGCAAATCCTACAATTTTCCCTCCTACTTTTTCAATTAGTTTTGCAGATGCCTTTGCTGTTCCACCTGTCGCAAGTAAATCATCACAGATGAGTATTTTTTCGCCCTCTTTGATAATGTCATTTTGTATCTCTATGGTATCTTTTCCATATTCAATTGTATATGCTAATTTTGTAGTTTTTCCAGGTAATTTCCCTACTTTTCTAATCATTATCATTCCTTTGTTGTATCTTGAGGCTAAAATTGAGGCTATGATGAATCCTCTTGATTCTATTCCTGCAAAAACATCAATATCTTTTGGGTGGAAATGTTTTGAAAATTCATCTGCTACATAAGATAGTGCTGATGGATCTTTTAAAATTGGACTAAAATCTCTAAATAAAATTCCTTTTTTAGGAAAATTTGGAAAATCATCTATTTTGTCTTTAAGATTCATAAAATGGTATAATTAAAGGGGAATTTAAATTAATTCTGTAATTATGTCCCGTCATGAATTAAGATTGCAGTGGCATTATTGAAAGCATCACTGGCGGTGATTGTGTATGTTCCAGGTACAATATCTTCATGGTACCAAGGAGTTTCAACAAATCCTGCACTCCCTGCCAATGGACCTAATTCTGCAATTAACCCATTAAATTCTGAATTAATATTAATCATTACTGCTTGCTGTGTTCCTGTAACTTTAATGCTATAAAATTCTCTATTTAGATGATCTTTTTCAATTTCATCTACTATTATTGCCATTCCTGCAATCTCAATATCAAATACCACATTAAATTCTAATTCTGCAATGTTTGGACCACTTATTGCTTTAATTTTCCATTTTCCTTCATTTGCATCTGAGGGAATTCTAAGTGAATTATCTACAATCCTTCCTTTCCATTTATTGTCCTCATTTGTGGATTGAGCTTCTTCTGTAAAAATATCTGCACTTCTTTCTACCATTTCCATCTCATTTATTAACAATAATTCTACTGCAACATTCCCTTTCACTGTTTTTCCAAAAACTAAAATTTCTTCTAAAGGCTTGTATGACTCTTTTACGGTATCAATTTGAATCTCTCCAGAACCTGTGGTTAAACCTACTGAAAATCTCGTTTCACCTTTTGCCGTAGTTGTTTTTACAAATCCAGTATAAACTCCTGATGAAAAGTCCTTAAGATTAACAACATGACTTCCAACACCGTTTGCTCCCATATTTGTAGAATTTTCATAAACTATTTTATCTGATGAACTGATTATTTGCATTGAAACTTTTTCTAATGGAATCCCAACTATGGAGATTTTTGCTTCATCTGTTGATTTATAATTTATTTTATCCATTGATACGTTGATCTGAGGTGTTGGATTAACTCCTAATCCTATAAAAATAACGGTATTTTCATCTCCTTGATCTATGGATAAAGAATACGTTCCCTCAATATGATCAAAAGTTGTGGGAATTTCAAATTCTGTAAATCCTTTATCATCTGTTTGTAAATTTTTTGAGAATACTTCATCTCCTTGTTCATTATCGAGAAATATATCTATTTCCTGATTTGGAATTCCTGTAAAATTAAAACTCATTATTGTACCCTTTTCATAAGAAATTTGTGATGACACTACATGGATCGTTTCAGATGTTTCTATAGATACTATTTTACTTATTGACTTTGAACCGTCTGAAACTTCTATTTTATATTCTCCTAAAGCCCCTGTTATGGGAATGGTAGCTTCATGTGACCAATTTCCTTGATTATCTACTATTATTGGAATTGAAATTAAACTCTTTTCACTTGAATCAAATACTGTTATTACGATTGTACTACTTGGCATGGCTGTACCTTTTGTTTTGATTGTATCTCCTGGATGAATTACTGTTTGCAATTCTTTTATTTGTAATGGGATTGTCTCTTGACTTTTTCGTTCATCCACAATTTCTCCTAACCTTAAACTAATTTTTTTCTCCTCACCGTTTTTGTTTACTATTTTAAAATCAACTCTCTCTGCATTTTGGTTTTCTGGAATTTTCACTGTAGTTATAAAATAACCATTACTGTCTGTTTCAAAACTACCAATTTTTTTTACATCAATATAAAAATCAAATTCTTGTAATGCACCAAATTTCTCTCCTGTGACTCTAATTGTTGAACCTGAATTTGGTTTTTCTGGAACTATTCTAAATATTGATTCTGCGGATATGCTTTCTCCAGTATCTTCTGGATTTTTGACTGGGTCTGGATTTTTGACTGGGTCTGGATTTTTGACTGGGTCTGGATTTTTGACTGGGTCTGGATTTTTGACTATTGGTAAGTCTTTTGCAATGGATTTTCCAGCATCTATTTTTATATCTTTTTTGTCAATCGCTTTCCAATTAATTCCTGGATTTGGTTTGTCAGTTTTTACTCCAAATTTTACGGATTCTCCTGGTTTGATGGCCTCAGATGATGTAAAAATGATAACTCCTAGTGTATTTTTCTCTCCTATCCATCCTTTTTCAGTTTTAAAAGATTTAAAATTAAAATCACTTCCAA
>WASW01095335.1_pt1 | contig 33428 bp, 26 predicted proteins | sample 5698521 | NCBI WGS metagenome assembly WASW01 (sample SAMN11175560, study PRJNA528189) | sponge metagenome | isolation source: marine sponge | host: Leucetta | place: Antarctica: Western Antarctic Peninsula, King George Island | collected 2013-01
ATGGAAAAAAACTCAAAGGGGTGATTCCCGGTGGCTCTTCGGTTCCTGTCCTGCTTCCAGAAGAAATTGACATTCCTTATGATTTCGATTCCCTGGCCAAAGCCAAAAGTTTGATGGGATCTTCTGCGATCATTGTCTTTGATGAAGATACCGATATCGTCAAATTTTTGTATCGAATTGTCAAATTTTACAACCATGAATCTTGTGGGCAATGCACTCCCTGTCGGGAAGGCACCCACTGGAGCCGGTTGATGCTGAGGCAGTTCGTCCAGCAACAAGGCTCTCCGGAAAAACTGAAACGCCTCTATCGAATCGGAGGCAATATGATGGGCACGACTCTTTGTGCTCTCGGAGATGCTTGCGCCATGCCGATTCAAGCGTTTATAGATAAATACCCGGAAGACTTTCACACGCACTTTGCCGAAACCCCATAACTGACTTTGAAGGATTTGCCATGCCGACATTTTACCTTGATGACCAACCCATCGAATTTGAGCCTGGTGAGAAGATTATTGCCGCAACGATGCGTGCTGGGATTGACATTCCTCACTATTGTTACCATCCCGGCTTATCCATAGTTGCCACCTGCCGCATGTGTTTGGTGGACATCGTGGACATGGGAAATGGCCGCCCGGCTCCCAAATTGATGACTTCTTGTTCAACAGATGCCGCAGAGGGGATGAAGATTCAGTCGAAAAATGACAAAGTGGTCGAGGGACGGGAGCTGGTCATGGAATTTTTATTGGTCAATCATCCTTTAGATTGCCCCATTTGTGATCAGGCCGGTGAATGTACTTTGCAGGATTTTTCCTTTGAATATGGCTCCGGGGCTTCTGAAATGGAATACTCCAAACGGGTTTATGGATGGCGAGATATTGGAACCTTTGTCACCTTGGAGCGGAATCGCTGTATCCATTGCACGCGTTGTGATCGCTTCACCCGTGAAATTACAGGCACTGATGAATTCGGGATGTACAATCGGGGGCATCAACTGACCGTGGATACTTTCACCGACCTCCCGATGACGAATAAATTTCAGGGAAATATGGCGGATATTTGCCCAGTGGGATGTATCACGGAGCGAGAATTTCGTTTCAAACGGCGTGTTTGGAAACTGAAAAAAACCAATTCGATTTGTACGCAATGCTCCACCGGTTGCAACATCACCATCGAAGAAGACAAAAACGAGGTTCATCGTTTCAAACCCCGCGAAAATCAGGAAGTCAACCAATGGTGGATGTGCGATGATGGTCGGATCAATTATCGTCAGTATCGTAAAAACAAAGACCGTCTTTTGCAACCGATGGGACGCGTCAAAGGGAACCTCGTTAAAACCAGCTGGGAGCAGATTTATGAAGCATTGAAAAGTAAGATTCTGGAACTCTCGCCAAGTAAAGAAGAGGTCGTTGCGCTCAGTGATACCCACGCCAGCAATGAAGAACTCTATTTGTTGAAAAAATTACTGGGGGATGGTTTTGATTCTGAGAATATATTTTTTCCGATCCGTGCTTGGTCTCAGCCTGAGACAGCTTTTCCCATTGATTCTTTGATCACCACTGATAAAACCCCCAATCGTGCCGGCGCCATCGCGCTGGGGTTGATCGGAGATGAGCAAGATGCCAAATTGAAAGAAGCCTTAGCTCGAACAGTCAAAATCGCGATTGTTTTAGGAAACCCGTTTGAAGATCAACCTGACATTTCGGATCTGGTGGCAAAAGCAGAATTGATCATTTATATCGGCACCCAGACAAACCAATGGACGGAAAAAGCGGATGTGCTGCTCCCAGGGCGGACGCATGTCGAAAAAGAAGGAACCTTTACCAATAAAAACAACCGCATCCAACAAAGCAATACCTCGATTAAAGCACCGGAACAAACCAAACCCGATTGGATGATCTTGGCAGAATTGATTCAAATGCTGGGAAAAGAAGCCGATTTTGATTCATCCCCTGAAATCTTTGAGGCACTTGGTGCCACCGTTGATGCCTTTAAAGGCTTGACCTTTGACAGTGTGGGCGACCTCGGATGCTTTCTCCCCACGCCATAACTTCTCAAGAACGGAGTAACGCATGTTGCTGATTTTTTATATCTTTGCAGCCGTTTCAGTGGCCAGTGCGATGGGAGTGCTTATTTGTCGCAGCCCTGTTTATAGTGCTTTGTCGCTGGTTTGTTCTTTCTTTTGCCTGGGCGGGATTTATGTTTTGATGAACGCTGAATTTGTCGCAGTTATTCAGATTCTGGTCTATGCCGGCGCGATTCTGGTTTTGTTTCTATTCGTTATTATGTTACTCAACATTGCTCCTGAAGGAGAAGCATTCCGCATCAATCTCCCGACCCTCATCGCCTTTGGTATCACCATCGGATTGCTCTTTCAGATGTTGGGTTTGTTTCTGGGGGATATTCAATATGGTCCAAAAGATGTTTATACCGCAGAAGCGGTTGCCGAAGAGGGATCTATTGGATTGATCGGGCGCCTGCTTTATGGGGAGTTTGTGTTGCCTTTTGAAGCGATTTCGATCCTTCTTTTAGTGGCTGTCATTGGTGCTGTTATTATTGGTAAACGTCGATTAAATTGAGGAAAATCATGATCCCCACCACCCATGTTCTGATTCTTAGCGCGACTTTATTTTCCATTGGGGTTCTCGGTGTGATGTTACGTCGCAATGTGATTGTGATTTTCATGAGCATCGAACTAATGCTCAATGCCGTCAATCTTTCCTTTGTGGCGTTTGCGCGGGAAATGGACTCGATGACTGGCGTGATTTTCATTTTCTTTATCATTGTGGTTGCTGCTGCGGAGGCCGTGGTGGGATTATCCATCATCCTCTCCATTTATCGCACTCGACAAACCCTCAATGTAGACGAGTACAATCTGCTTAAATGGTAAGCCGCTATTCAACCATTTAACCACCATAACCGGCTCACGCTTCTCAGGAGAAATTCATATGCATCAAATTTGGCTCGTTCCCGCTTTTCCGTTAGTCGGATTCATTCTCAACGGCCTATTTGGTAAATTTTTTGGCAAACGTTTCGTTAGTTTTGTCGGACCGCTGTCGATTGGATTTGCTTTTTTGCAGTCTTTGGTGCTTTTTTTCAAGATGCTCTCCACAGAAGGCCATGCCCTCCATGAAACCCTTTACACCTGGATGCAATCAGGCATTCTTAATCTTGAAGTCGGATTTCAGGTGGATCCACTTTCAGCACTTTTCCTCCTGATCATTACCGGGATTGGGTTTTTGATCCATCTCTATTCGGTGGGTTACATGTATGAAGAAGAGGCGTTTTACCGCTTTTTCGCCTACCTCAACTTGTTTATATTCTTCATGCTCCTGTTGGTATTGGGAGATAATTTCATCCTCATGTTTGTGGGTTGGGAAGGGGTCGGGCTTTGTTCCTATCTCCTGATCGGCTATTACTTTGAAAAACAATCCGCCACTGATGCTGCTAAAAAAGCCTTCATTGTCAATCGGATCGGAGATTTCGGTTTCCTTTCCGGAGTGATGCTCATTTTCATTTATTTCGAGACCTTGAATTTTGATGAAGTCAATGCGCAAGCGGCCACTGTTCTCGAACCTGGAGGTTTGATTGTCACCCTGATCACCTTATTCCTCTTTCTCGGAGCCACCGGAAAATCCGCCCAAATTCCTCTGTATGTCTGGCTTCCTGATGCCATGGAAGGGCCCACCCCGGTTTCAGCACTGATCCATGCCGCCACAATGGTCACCTCAGGGCTTTACATGCTGGCACGCCTCAGTCATTTATTTGTACTAGCTCCCGCAACAATGGCTGTGGTGGCTTCTATCGGAGCAGTGACCGCCATTCTAGCGGCCACGATTGCCATCACGCAAACCGATATCAAACGGGTTTTGGCCTATTCGACGGTCAGCCAATTGGGATTCATGTTTCTGGCGATGGGAGTCGGTGCCTTTGGAGTGGGTATTTTCCATGTGATGACGCATGCTTTCTTCAAAGCTCTTTTGTTTCTCTGTTCCGGTGCGGTCATTTATTCGCTGCACCATGAACAGGACATGATGAAAATGGGCGGCTTGAGGAAAAAACTCCCGGTGACTTTTGCAACCATGTTGATTGGCACCATTGCCATTGCCGGAATTCCGCCATTTGCGGGATTTTTCAGTAAAGATGAAATCCTTTGGAAAACCTGGAGCAGTGGAAATTTTGCTTTGTGGGGCATTGGTTTCCTCACGGCGATCCTGACTTCGTTTTATATGTTCCGTTTGATTTTCCTCACATTTTATGGAGAATCCCGAGTCGATCCTCACACCGAATCCCACATTCATGAAGCTCCCATTTCAATGTTAGGGCCCTTGGTTATTCTGGCGATTCTTTCTATTTTTGGCGGCTTGTTTGGAGTGCCACATGTTTTGCATTTCCTGCCCAATGGCATCGAACACTACTTTGAAGGCTTTTTTGCTCAAGTTCCTGCTGGACATGGCTCCATCACTGCTGAAATTGTGTTGATGGTCCTGTCTGTATTCGTTGCGGCTCTGATTCCGGCTTGGTTTGCTTGGAAGAGCTATGGCGGAAAACTGGACCAGGCGCATCAGAGAAAAGAACAGTATGCTTTCCTGCATAGCCTTTCCCTCAATAAATACAAAATCGACGAATTTTATGATGCCTGCATCATTCAGCCAATTAAAAACGTCTCCACATTGGTCTTCTGGAAATGGGTTGATGTCGGAATTATTGATCGCTGTGTCCATCTGACCGGAGACATTGCCCGTGCTTCTGGAGGCATGATCCGTGGTCTTCAAAATGGAGTCCTTCAGCAATATGCGATCATCTTTGCTTTGGGAACTCTCGGAATTCTCTACTACCTGGTTTTTTTCCCTTATTGACCCTTTTTTTCTCTCATGCTCTCATCTGATCAGCGAGCATTCGAGATCTGCCAATACAACTTAAATCAATGATTGCGCCCTCGGAGGTATTTGTGAAATTTTTAAAACCGTTCTTTCTTTTTTCATTCATTTTTTTATTCACATTCAGCCTCGGATTGACAGCAGCCCCTTTGAAAATTGGCGTGGTCAATCTCAATCGTGCTCTCAATGGTTCAGAAGAAGGGATGCGTTTTAGAAACCTGCTGGAGTCTGAAGGCCGTCAAAGGCAACAAGAGCTTCAATTAGAACAGGAAGATTTAAGAAAACAAGTCGAAGAATTGCGCAACAATGTCCTTTTAAAACAAGATGCCAGACAGCAAAAGGAAGGGGATTTGAGAAAAAAAGAGCAAATCCTCGTTCAAAAAAGTCGGCAGTTTGAACAAAATCTTCGTAAAAAAGAACGGCGCATCACAGAGGAAATTTTCAAAGAATTAAAAGCGGTGATCCGGACTGTTGCCAAACGAGAAACCTTTGATTTGATTCTGGAAAAAAGCGCGGCAGAAGTCATTTTGTATATGAACAATGAGACCACCGATTTGACCGATAAAGTCGTTGATCATTACAATTCTCTCAAAACTCCCACCAAGAAATGAAATATGGTCTATGATCTTGAGCAGATTAAGGCAATCATACCACAGCGTTATCCATTTCTTTTAATAGATCGTATTTTGGAGCTTGAGCCAGGAAAATTCTGCAAAGGGTTGAAAAATGTTTCTGGAAGTGAGCTTTTCTTTCAAGGACATTTTCCCGAAAGACCGATCATGCCAGGAGTGCTGATTGTCGAAGCAATGGCACAAGTCGGCGGGGTTGCCGTCCATCAGATAGTCGATGGCGACGGAATTCCTGATATTTTATTTGGCGGAATCGACAAAACACGCTTCAAACACCCTGTTGTTCCAGGAGATCAGCTGATTCTAGATGTGGTTGTTGGCACACATCGTCAAAATTTATGGCAATTTGAAGGCACCGCATTGGTCGCTGGGAAGGTCGTTGCCAGTGCGCAGATTAAAATGATGATCTACCCACGAAACGAAAACAAATCCTAACTGTTTTTTGAAACTTTGCAAAGGAATCCATGTTTTCCACTGAAGATGTGACCAAAATCGCAAATCTGTCCGCTTTGGAAATCACAGAGGAAGAAAAACAAACTTTTGCCCGCCAATTTTCCACCATTCTTGACTACTTCAAAGTTTTAGAAACAATTGAAGTTCCATCCGAATCCACAGATCGTGATGAAAGTGCTCTGGTTCTTTTTCGTGAAGATAAGTCTGAAATTTCTCCAGTTTCTCCCGAACAATTCAGCCCGTACACGGAAAACCAATCCTTTAAAGTCCCCAAAATCGTTGACGGTTCCAACTGATTTTTCCGCTTCTTTTCGATCCCGTCTTTCCTGGCGTATTTGGGGAATTGTCCTGCTAGGAACGCTTCTTGTTCATGGCGTGCTTCTTTTTTTTCTACCGTCTCTTCTCTTGTCTCCTTCGACTTCTCAACAACCCTCTTTACTTGTCCAACTTTTGGAATTCTCACCAGCTCTTCCCAAAGAATTGTTTTCAACGGAAGAAGTTCCTGAAGAAATTCTTGAGGAAGAAGCTCAGGAGGCCGAACCGAAAATAGAGTTCACCACGCTAGAAACGATTGAGTCTGAAATTGCTGAAAAACAAGAACTCCCGGCAGTCGTTCCTGTACCGCAAAAGCCACTCCCGCAGGAGAGTTTGACAAGCGATCCCGATGTTCCTGAGTTGAAACCAGAGGAAACGCTCAATGCCTTGATTCAAGAAAAAGAGTCGGAGCAATTGAGTATGAAATTGACAAAAGCCGCTCAAAAACCTGCTTCTGCTCAGCAGCCATCCCCTTCTCTTGAAGGACTTCTCCTCGCTGAGGCCGCTCTTCCTCAACCAGAAATAGAAAGCGCTCCTCTTGAAGTGACTGAACAAACCGAAATTGAGGAAATCCAAACCACATTGCCGGATTTAGTGATTCCTCAAGAAGAAACAATGCCGGCATTCAAAGAGAAATCGGAGATCCTTGAATTGAAAACAACAGAGCAAACCGCACAAACCAATGAAGAAAAATTTTTGATGCGATTTCCTAAATCTGAAGAGCAGGAAAAAATTCAAGAGGAATCGCTCTTATCTGAATTTGGAGAGGTTTCAGCAGAAAACCAGGCTCCCTCTGAATTAGCGATATTAGAGCCTCGCAAGAAAGTGAGTCCACAAACAGCAGAAATTCAGGGAAAAAGCCCCCTCCCTGAAAACTATTTCCTCAACCCCCATCGGCAGAAACAGCTTGAATCACAAAATTCAGCTTCTCCTTCACAAAAGCGTTTGCCTGGCCCAGGCCTGGCGGGCATTCCCTCGGTTGCTCTGGAGAATTTTTCATCGTCTCTACGACTCAACCGCCCTGGTGCAGGGAAACAACCTTCCTTGCATCCTCAACCACAAATCTCGGTTGGTTTTCAAAATTCATCTGGCATGGCTTATGGCTTGAATGATTATAATTGGCCTTATGAATCTTACATGGGTCGTTGGGCTAAAGCGATCCTTTATAGTTGGGGCAATCATCCTCCTCAAGATTACATCACAGGTCGGGTGCCTGCCGGAGGGAACCTGTTTGTGCTGGCCACTTTAAACCGAAAAGGGGAGCTGATTTCCTATGAAGTCACTCAAGTCGAAAATGCTTCTGAATTGATGGTCACTTCTGTCCTCGATGCCATTCAAGGTGCGACGCATCTTCCGCCGCTTCCGCCTGATTTCAAAAAGCAAGAACTGCAAGCCCACTTTAAATTCATTTATCCTTCCATCCATCACTTGCTCAGAAGAAATCGTCGTTGATCCAACGAAAATTCAACTCACGCCGGTTTATCTAAAAGCGGAATGATTTCAGAAAAAACCTGACGAGGTTCGCTATCGCCCCCTTCCCAAAGCCAATAATGGTGTGACGGGATACCATTGACAGCAACTACTTTGTGATTGCCTTGATTGTCAATGGCATGGATCGTAATCCGATTGAGCAAACCGCCTTCCAAAGCACGTAAATCGTCAACCGCTTCATAAACCGCTTTTTCGACAGACATTCCCATTTTCAGATAAGTCACCACAGAGCGCGACGTTCCACAGCGGATGGCCATTTCCCCAGCTCCGGTGCAAGCACAGGCTCCAAAACGGCTATCGGCATACATTCCCGCTCCAATCACCGGACTGTCGCCCAAGCGGCCAGGGTATTTCCAGCCCCAACCAGAAGTACTGACGGCCCCATGAATTCCTTTTTTGCTGTCAAGACAAAGAAAGGTGGTGGTATCTCGAACCGCTTCTGGGTCAATTGCTTGTTGGCATAAATCAATCAACGGCGCTTCTTCCCAATTTTCTTTCAATGTCTCAGAAATACTGTCAAACCACTCATTCCAAACCCGTTTTGAATCTTCGATCAAATTCTCTCCTGGTTCCGCTCCAACCTCACGAGCAAATCGTTCCGCACCGGCGCCGACTAACAATTCATGGGGAAGCCGTTCCATCACTTGCCGCTCAATGCTGACAGGGTGCAAAAATCCTTGAATCGCCCCGACAGCCCCTGTTTTTAGGGTGTTCCCATCCATCACTGAAGCATCCAACTCCATTTCCCCGATCAAATTTGGCCAACCTCCTCGCCCAACAGTCCGAATGGTTTCGTCTGTTTCTACAATCCGAATGCCGGCCTCCATGGCATCCAGCCCGTCCTTCCCCTGGGCGAGCAGTTGTGCCGTGTGACCGACTCCTGGTCGCCCCTCATTGTTTGTTACCAAAATCATTTTGTGACGCCTCCTTTGTGTTGTTTGTTTTATTTTGAATTTTTCTATAAGATACCGCATCCTTCAATTTAATCAATATTGATCCACATTTTTGAGGCAGTAGAACTTGTCGGAGGAATCAGGAATTGATACATAAAAGAAGACATTAACTTTCTTGGAGCCCAAAGATGGAAAACTCTCCCATTAAAATTTCTTCAAAACAATTAAAATTGTGGAGTCAGTCTAATGATCAGAAAGGGTTCGTGAGGTTATTGAGTCCACTGGCGGCTCTTGCCATCACCACACTTTGGATTCACAATACAAGAGAAACGCTTTGGATCGTGCCTGCAATGTGGGGACATGGATTGATACTCATTTCATTTTTTGCCCCCTTGCATGAGAGTATTCATTTTACCGCCTTTCGCAGTCGATGGCTGAACAAGGCAGTGGCAAATATTTGCGGATTTTTATTAGTGTTGCCTCCCACTTATTTTCGGATTTTTCACCTGGCTCACCACCGTTACACGCAAGACCCTGAGCACGATCCAGAGCTTCTCCAGGAAAAACCCGCAACCCTAACGCAATATCTATGGTATGTTTCAGGAATCCCTTATTGGAAGGAACGGATTACAACAACAACCCTGCACACTCTTCACCAAGTGGAAGATCCAGGATTTCTGCCATCTTCGGTGCACCGGCAAGTTGTTAGGGAAGCCAGGGTTTTTACAACCATCTATCTACTGCTTGCGGCAATTTCTCTATTGTTGACAACTTCCGCGCTCCTGCTTTACTGGATCATCCCTGTCTTTCTCGCCCAACCAGCATTGCGGCTTTATCTCTTGGCAGAACACACTGGATGCTTGTTGGTGGACAATATGTTGCTCAACACCCGGAGCACATTGACAAATTCGATGATACGCCATTTGATGTGGGAAATGCCTTACCACATCGAGCATCACCTCTACCCGTCTGTTCCGTTTCACCAACTACCGCAACTCCACTCTGCGATTTCTCAACACGAAGGCTGCTGGTCTCCCGGCTATTACACTTTTCACAAATCTCTGCTTGCAAAAATACGCTCCAACAAGATTTAAAAAGATAACCGATGTTCCTTGCGGTAAAGTCAAGGACTCAAACCAAATCTTGAAGAAACCGGTACGCTGGGCAAACTCTGATATTGTTGACCGAGATATAATCTTTGCTGCCAATCGCCGATATCTGGTAAAACTGGGCATTTGCAAATTTATTTTTCAGATAGGTGAGATGTTTTGAAATTGAGCTATCCTGCCATTTGCATTCAATAAACAGCAAAGGTTTTTCTTCTTCAACAACCACAAAATCAATTTCTCGGCCATCAATATCTCTAAAATATTTGAGGACAAGCTCTCTTCCTTCCGAATCTCTCAAAAAATGGCACCACTTTAAAAGATGCAGGGCCACCATATTTTCAAATCGTGGGCCTTTTTCTTTAATCAAAATCCAATCAAAATGGTAATGCTTTTGTTCTTTTTTAACAGCTCTGAGGCCTTTTGCTCCAAAAGGAGGAAGGCGGAAAATAGCATAAAGTCGTTCAAAAATATCTAACCATTTGGAGACTGTTTTGTGAGCCACATTCAAATCTTCTCTTAAGGAATTGAGAGAGAGAGGGGATGAGACATAATTAGGAAGATTGATTAAAAGGAGTTCCAATGTTCCCAGATCATGAACTTGCTCTAAGCTAACAAGATCCTCTTCAATTAACCGGCTTCGGTAATCGAGTGACCATCGTTTTGAATTAACGCTTGATCCAGAAAAAAAAGGTTCAGGGAACCCTCCCAGTTGTAATAACGTCATGAAATCGGTTTGAGAAGAAATCCCCAATTCTTTCACCGATAAAGGATAGAGTCTTAAAAAGTGATAGCGCCCTTGTAAAGAATCGCCTCCTTTTCTGTAGTGATCCAATTGAGCACTTCCTGTGATCAGGATTCTTTTTTCTTTTTCAAATTGATCGTAGATCCCTTTTAGATAGTTTCTCCAGTTCTTGTATTTATGGATTTCATCAAACACCCAAAAATCGGAGGGAGGGAGTTCGCGTTTTAGAATTTTTTCTCGATGAGCCGGGATATCCCAATTTAAGTAACCTTTCAGTTGGGTTTCAATCAACGATTTTGCCAAGGTAGTTTTACCGACTTGACGAGGTCCACAGAGGAAAACCATTTTTTTATTCAGATCTTCAAGAATTTGGGATTGGAGGTATCTTGAATGTATTTTCATAACGAAGGCAACTTGCGAGTTTATCGTTCAGAGAAAAATTAAACCTAATTTAATGTCAAGGAGGAAATCTGTCACTCAAATGAATGGTTGTTATGTGGGTATTTTTAACAACAATCTAAAATACTCGCAAGTATTTTAGATTACTATCAAAAATACTCGTCAATATTTGATATCAAGGATTGACTTTTTTCTTTAGAAAAGAGACGTAAAGGAAGGTTCAAAAAGAAGACCAGCGACCGTATCATTATTATTTGATTGTTCCATTTGTTAGAAAGGAAAGCATGGCAATTCGAGTGACCGTTTGGGGAGAAAATGTCCATGAGCGCACCAATCAAGAGGTTCAAGAAATTTACCCGGAGGGGATGCACACTTGTATTGCTCAGGGGTTGAGCGAAGATGCTGAAATTGAAACACAGACTGCCGTGCTGCAAGACCCTGAGCATGGCTTGAGCGAGGAAGTCTTGAAGAACACCGATGTCCTGACTTGGTGGGGACATTGTGCCCATCAAGACGTGTCTGATGAGATTGTGGATCGAGTTCAAAAACGAGTTTGGGAAGGGATGGGGTTGCTTGTTTTACACTCCGGACATTACTCTAAAATTTTTAAACGGCTGATGGGAACGACCTGTTCTCTCACTTGGCGGGAAGCCGGAGAGAAAGAACGGGTCTGGGTGGTCAATCCGACCCATCCCATCACTCAAGGCATTGATCGGTATTTTGAAGTCGAAAATTCGGAAATGTATGGAGAGCCTTTCATCATTCCGACTCCCGATGAAAGCATTTTCATCAGCTGGTATGAAGGAGGCGAGGTGTTCCGTTCCGGTGTGACTTACCGGAGAGGAGCCGGCAATGTATTTTATTTCAGCCCAGGCCATGAATCCTACCCTGTTTATCATAATGAAAAAGTCCAATTGGTTTTAAAAAACGCAGTCAAATGGGCGGCATCGGATGCAACGTGGATCGATAATTGTCCGAATGTTCCCGTCGAACAAGCCCCAGAAAAAATTGAAATCAAGGGGGTCTCTCTTCATAAACCAGGAGAAGCAGGTTTTAAATAAAACGAAGGAAAACCAGATGATCAAATTAGGAATAATCGGTACGGGAGGGATGGCCAACAGCCATGCTGAGGAATTTAAAAAAATTGACGGTTGTCAAATCATTTCAGTCTTTGACATTGAACCCAACCGTGCTCAAACTTTCGCTAAAAAACATCGCATTGCCAACATTGCTCCCACGCTTGAGCAATTCATCGAGAATCCTGAACTCGATGCCATCAGCATCGTGACGCCGGATGACTCGCATTGTCCGCTTGCTTTAAAAATCATGGAACACGGGAAACATGTGCTTTGTGAAAAACCGCTTGCCTTGAATTATGAGGATGCCAACAAAATGGCAACGGTCGCAAAAAAGAAGCAAATCATCAACATGGTGAATTTTTCTTATCGAAATGCCTCAGCCCTTCAAAAAGCAAGAGATCTTATTCAATCCAAACAAATTGGAGAAATTAAGCATGTCGAAGCCAGCTATTTGCAAACCTGGTTGACTTCAAAAGTATGGGGAGATTGGCGAACCGAATCAAAATGGTTATGGCGATTGTCTGAGGCACACGGCAGTAAGGGGGTATTGGGCGATGTCGGGGTTCACATTCTGGACTTTGCCACATTCCCCATTGGCAATGTGGCCTCTGTTCACTGCCTCCTCAAAACGTTTCATAAAGCAGACAATGATCAAATTGGAGAATATCCATTGGATGCCAATGATTCTGCCATCATCACTTGCCAATTTGAAAATGGCGCAATCGGGACAGTCCACACCACCCGCTGGGCAACCGGTCAGGTGAACAGCCTCAGTTTAAAAATATACGCAGACCAAGGCGCCATCAAAATCGATTTGGACGAATCAACGGATCATTTGAAACTTTGCCAAGGGGAGGATGTCGAAACCTCAACTTTTAAAACCATCGCCTGTGCGCCCATCCCTAATATCTTTCAACGATTTATCACCAGCATCGAAACCGGTCAGAATGGGCAACCTGACTTTGAGCAAGGCGCACGGATTCAAAAACTCCTCGATGCGTGTTTTACGTCTCATCAAACCGATCAAACCGTCATCATTTCTTAAGAATCGCCTCATTTTCGCTTGGGTCTGATCTAATCCAGAAAAAGAGGCCGTTCCTTTTCAAATCTTCCAAATAGAAAATGATCCTCGCATCACCAACCACCTCGAACCAGCAACCATCGCGCGGCTTCTCGATCCGGCAGAATATCTTGGTGAAACCAAAGGGATCATTGCTGGCGTTCTTCAACAGAAAAATCCGTAGTCTTCTTTCAATGGTAAAAAACGAATCTCATTTTGTTCAAACGGAGGAAAATGATGCAAAAACCAGCAGAATTATTTGCAGATTTTAAACTGACTGACCAACAACAAGAAATCATCAATATCGCCGGGAAGGTCGGGCGTGAAAAAATTGCGCCTCGTGCCGCAAAAATCGACCGAGATGCCTGCAATCCGCTGGAAAGCTATGCGGATCTTCGCGAATGCGGCATCCACATCATGTGCGTCCCGGAACGTTTTGGTGGGCTTGGGCATGATTATACCACCTACCTCATGGTCGCTTCAGAATTGGGACGCCATTGTGGAGCAACGGCCTTGAGTTTTAATATGCACGCCTCGACAACTTTGTGGATTGGCAGTCTGCTTGATGATCTGGATTTGAGGGATGATCAACGAGAGGAATTGGAAAAATGTCGGGCAACTCATTACCGCCGAATCGTCGCAGATGGCGCATTGTATGCCCAGACTTTTTCTGAAGGAAATATGGCGGCCTCCGGCAAAATTCCATTTGGAACATCCGCAAAACAAGTCGATGGCGGCTGGCTCCTCAATGGCAGAAAAATTTTTGCATCCCTTTCTGGAGCGGCAACTCACTATGGGATTTTGTGCACCGAAGACAAACCGAATTTGAGCCAAGCCGATACCATGTACATCGCCGTTCCAGCCGATACCGAAGGGTTTACAATCTCAGGAGATTGGGATCCGTTGGGAATGCGAGGGACGGTTTCCCGCAATCTGCTCATGCAGGATGTCTTTGTTTCGCATGACGCTCAAATGATGCCTCGTGGCACTTACCAGCTGGCAGCAAAGCATATTCCCCATATGTTCCTGACGCTGTGTGGCACTTATGTTGGGGTGGCTCAGGGAGCTTATGATTTTACGCTTCAATATCTGCGAGGGGAAATTCCAGGATTAAAGGGGCCTCCAGCTCGTCAGCATCCAGCAAAACAATACGCAGTGGCAGAGATGTTCATTAAACTGGAGCAGATTCGCGCCCTCTTCACTCGTACCATTCAGGAAGCCCAAGTCAAACCGAGCAAGCCGTCCCGATTACGAGCCTATGCCACCCAGTACACCGTGATGGAGGGGGCTGTCGATATCTGTCGATTGGCGATTCGGACCTGTGGGGGGCGAGCGATGTTGAAAACTTTTCCATTGGAGCGAATGTACCGAGATGCGCGTTGTGGTTCTCTGATGTTTCCTTGGACGGCAGAAGTTTGCCTTGATCGGTTGGGGCGTGAGACGCTTTATGAAAAGGGAGAAACCGATGAGTGAGATCAGCGGAAACCGTGTTTAGCCACCTATTGTTATCAGTGTTCAAAAACAAAATGACCATCCAGCGGTCAACCGCGAATTTCTCAACTAGACGTGAAATTCATTGAGGGATGTTGAGATTTGCTCCGAGAGATGAGAAAGTTCATTGGTGGTTTTATCCGTTTCAACGAGAGTATTGGAGAGTTCCTCGACACCTGTGGCATTTTCTTCACTGAGCGTGCTAATCCGATCCATTCCGACAATCACGTTTTTGATCGATTTTTCCTGGCTAGAAATATCTCCGGTCACTTCATTCACATTTTGAAGCACGAGATCCGCTTCTCCCTGAATTTGAGTGAAGACCTTTTCGATTTCTCCAATGACCTCCACTCCAGTGAGAATGCTTTCTTGAGAAATTTTAACCAAGTTGCGGATTTCAACCACTTGCTGGGCAGAGCGATCCGCCAATACCCGCACTTCGTCTGCCACTACTGCAAATCCTTTGCCAGATTCCCCGGCTTTGGCCGCTTCAATCGCCGCATTGAGCGAGAGCAAATTGGTCTGATTTGCGATTTCGGTAATGACTCCCATCACGCTAACAATTTTTTTAGAATTGTCTTCAATCGCTTGCATGGTTTCATTGGTTTTTTTGACAACAACTCCCCCGTGTCCGGCACTTTTTTTGGATTGATTCGCTAAAGATTGAATTTCTTTGATTTTCTGAAACATGACTTCAAAGGCCGTGACCATCTCACTGACGGTTTCGGAGCCTTCTTGAATCGCCTGATTTTCATCATGAATCGCCTGGCTGATTTCACTGGCAGTTTGAGACATTTGCGTGGTGCTGGAGGAAAGCTCTTCTGAGGAAGCGGCAAGGGTGTCAGTGGATTCTAGGACATTCTTAATAATTTGCTGAACTTTGCTGATGAATCGGTTGAACGCTTCCGACAAATCCACCATCTCCCCCGAACCTTCTTCCTCCATCCGTTGCCTCAAATCCCCTCCCACATCCGCAATTTGATTGAGCAAGATGGCCGTAGAATTCAAGGGTGCGAGTGTGTTGACAATCACAAAATAGGCAACCATTCCGATCAGCAAAAGAATCAAAACCCCACTCACCGCAAGCAACCCCGCGCTTTCCAAAACTTTTTGATTTGTCAATTTCTGAGAAATTTCCATCGAGACATACCCAATCGGTTTTCCCTGAAAAACAAGGGCTTTCAAAATCGCATCATAAGCATTGCCGTCTAAATCTTTTAAGGAATTCATCGCCTCCGGTGTGACCGTGTCCAGATCCAAATCTGGCATCGGGATCTGCCCTTCGATCACTTTTCCATCCTTATTATAAATATTGATATGGACGCCAAGATACTCTCCCTGTTTTTCTAAAATAATCGGAAACTGTTTTTTGAAAACAAAGAAACCTGCCGCCATTCCTGTTTTTAACCCGGAAGGGCGCTCTTTTTCTCCTTGGTAGGTATAAGGCCCTTTGAAAACCAAATGAGCGACCCCCTCAAAAGCGCGGATTCCATAGCCCATTTCGAGGTCATCGGCAGCTGGTAACGGTTCTATTTCTTCTGTCAATTCTCCCAAATCCACGCCAAATTCGTTATAGATAATCGCTCCGGCCTCCAGAATAATTTGTTTCAATTTCCGACTATAGGCAAAAACCTGTTGACCTTTGCTCCTCTTCACATTGGAATAAAAGACATAGTCCATATCATTCGTTGACCCGATCATTTCGAGTTGATGCACCAGGGTATCGTTAGCCGTCAGAAGATCTTCAGGAAGTATTTCATTTTCTGCCACAGCTTCAAACCCTTTCCATTTTTTTTTGTCTTGTAAGGTATTTTGATAATTATTTTCCAACTTTTGAAAGGTATCGAGGATGTTTTTTTCAATCGAAGCCAAGGCGCTCTTGAGGCGTTCTTCATTCTGATCATGATTTTGTTGGTTGATCAAAAATGAAGCGATGAGGACAGAAACAGTGATACTGAGAAAAACCCCCACAATTGCAACAATGATCAATTCCGTTCGTATTTTCATAATTTACTCCTTTGAGCTTGCCTTGAAAAAGTGTGATCAGAATATTTTCATCAAAAGATACTTGTTCACGCCTCAAAATCAAAATTTTATTCAGGAAATCAGTCTGAAGGGTTCATCTATTTTTAAGTTAGAATGTTGTTCACTCATGCTCTCAAGCGTTCGTTTTTTGGGTCATAAATCGGTTCAGCCAAGACCTCCGCTTGATAGCGTTTCCCCAGGATTTCAATATCGAATGTTGATTGTGGCGTTTCAAATCCAGGAATCACATAGGCAAACACCAATTGTTTGCCGACAGTATGACCATAAGCGCCTGAAGTTGCTAGGCCAATCACAGCCTCGCCAGCCAAAATAGGTTCACCTCCTCGCACATCAGAATCATCTGAGGAAACCTCCGCATAGACCAATTGAAAGTTGCTCCCTTCTTTTTTGCGTTGCAGCAAAGCCGCTTTCCCAACAAAATGCTCTTTATCAAATTTGACAAAACGTTCCATGTCCGCGTCAATCATTGTAATCTCTGTTGTCAATTCTGCTCCATAGGCACGATAGGCTTTTTCCATCCGCAAACTATTGACGGCATCGGCACCAAAATCAGCGATACCAAAGGATTCACCCGCCGACCAAACCGCATCATATAACCGTTCAAGCTGTTCCATCGGCACATGTAATTCCCATCCCAATTCACCCACATAATTGACCCGGAGCGCGCGCAGTTCGATTCCGGAAACTTCGATTGCTTGTGCCGTGAGCCATCGAAAGTACTCATTGCTCAAATCAGCCTCCGTTATTTTTGAAAGCACCTCCCGCGAACGCGGTCCTGCCAGCACCAACACCCCCCAATTGTCAGTAATATTCGTGATCGTGACGGCTTCTGTCTCTAATTTCCGCTGATGCAGTAAATCAAAATCCCGCAATTCCGAGACGGCGGCGGAGAGCAAATAGAAATGATTGTTGGCCAAACGAGTCACTGTGAATTCATTTTCGATGCGGCCATTGTCCGTCAAAAGATGCGCCAAAATGACGCGACCATCACGAGCCGGCATGCGATTGGCACAGACACGGTTGAGAAATGCCTCCGCATCAGAACCCGATATTTCGTACTTGGCAAAACTGGACAATTCCAACACACCGACACGTTCCCTGACCGCTTTGCATTCTTCGGCCACCACTTCAAAAACATTGTTGTGGCGAAATCCACACTCTTCTTCACGACCATCGAGAGAAAACCATTTTGGACGTTCCCAACCAAACGCTTCTGTATGGACTCCACCTTTCGCTTTTAGCTTCTCGTACATCGGAGTGGTTCGGGCGGGTCGGCCAGCCGGACGCTCTTCCCCAGGCAATTGCAGGGCATACATGTGTACATAGGCTTCATGCCCTTTTGCGGAATTATAACCTTTGTCCGCATAAGGGCCAAAACGCCGTGGATCGAGACTCGCCATGTTGATTTCGGATTCACCATGAACCATCCATTGGGCTAAATATTTACCACAGCCCCCGCCTTGAGCAATCCCAATACTGGCACCACAGCAGAGCCAGAAATTTCGGACTCCTGCGGCCGGACCGACGAGGGGATTATCATCCGGTGTATGCGTGATTGCGCCATTGACCACTTTTTTCAAGCCAGCCTCAGCAAAGATTGGCATGCGCTCCATAACCCGCTCCAGCCAAGGCATGATTCTTTCCAATTCGTCAGGAAACAATTCATTCTCCGCCTCCCAATCTTGGCCACCTTTTTCCGGCCAGGCATCCCGTGAATCGCGGGTTTCGTAAATTCCAATCAATCCCGCTTTCTGTTCTTGTCGATAATAAGCTGAACAATAGGGATCGCGCATCACCGGCATCTCGACCTCTCGTTCAATGAATGCCGGAATGGCCTCAGTCACGACGTATTGGTGTTTTAAATTAACCACCGGCACATTGACACCAACCCAAGCGCCAATTCTATCCGAATAACAACCCCCGGCATTCACCACATGCTCACAGATGATATTTCCTTGCTCTGTCACCACTTCCCATTCCCCTCCAGGAAGCGATTTGATATCAGTCACTCGATTGTTACGGACAATGGTGGCCCCCAAATTTCGAGCACCAATCGCCATCGCATTGCAACAGCTTGCCGGATCGACATGTCCATCGTCCAATGTCCAGACACCCGCAAGCACTCCAGTGACATCGACAAATGGGTTGATCTTTTGAATTTCTTCAGGGCTAATAATCTGCATCCGAAAGCCAATATTGCGAGAAATGCCTTCCACATAACGGAACCAATCCACTTCTTCCTTGGTTAAAGCAAAGCGGATTCCGCCACAACCATGCCAGCCTGTTGCCTGTCCGGTCAGCTCTTCAAGCTTCGGGTAGAGTGTGTTGCTGTACTGGTGGATTTGCGCCATACTATAATTGGCAATAAAACTGGGACATTGCCCGGCGGCATGCCAGGTAGAACCGGAAGTCAATTCGCCTTTTTCAATCAGAGTGCAATCGTCCCACCCTTCTAAAGCCAGATGGTATAACAACCCCACTCCCATCATCCCGCCTCCCACAATAACGACTCTTGCCTGTGTTTTCATATTAACGTCTCCTTTTGTTATGCAAACATTACCAGCGGCCACTGCCTTTTTTAATCACTTCGGGCGGCAATAAAATATTAAATTTTTTGCGTATTTGTTCATCAGCCGCAGAATCGACATGGATTGGATAATGTTCTTCCAGAATTTCGCGAGTCCGAATTTTGGCGCGTGCTTGCATGTCCATCGCCCCCATCATTTCCCAAACATCAGGGCTGTTTCGATCCCCGATTTCTGGGTAGAAATAGTCCGTTTTCATGCGTTCAAGGGTTTGCTCATGACTGAGAAAATGACCTTCTCCCAGGACAACCTCGCGAATGGCCTCAAAAGAGAGGGTCTCCTCACTGACTTCAATCCCGCGGACCGTTCGTTGAATCGCTCCAAGGGTTTCGTTGTCGATGACATAACTTTCCAAAGCCGTTCCTAACAAACTGGCATGCATTCCGGCACTTTCCATGATCAAGCTCGAACCCGCCTGAGCCGCCAAAGCCAGCGTATACCCTTTCTCTGCCCCAGATTGGGCATCTGGGATTTTCGAATCGGCCATCCCGGCAGCGACACTGCCAGGGAGATCATAAAATCCCGCCATTTGTGCACAGCCTGCCACCAACAAAGCCGATTCCCCGCTGCCACCAGTCATTGACCCGGTCCGCAAATCCGCAACAAAGGGCCATGTTCCCAGATTCACTCGACATTCGGGGTCAATCAAAACACAGAAAACCAAGCCCGCCAAGACTTCCGCAATCGCCTGAACAATAGTCCCCGCCAAGGCGGTCGGGCTGGTGGCCCCGGCTTGAGCCGCAGAGAGCAGGGTTGCTGGCATCCCGCTCCGAACGGCGGCTTCGAGAGCGTCACATCCTTCTTCATTGAAGCGCAAGGGAGGGATGACGTGACAGCAGGAGATTGAACAGAAAGGCCGTTTTCGAAAGGCACCTTCACCGCCTAAGCACATATCAAACATCTCGACTGCCGCCTCAACGTGAGTGCCTCTAATAAAACTGTTGCCAATATGTTTACTGGTGCCTTGCATACAGGCATAGGCTGTGTTGAGATCAATATCAAAGCCCGATGTTATGTCTCGCGGGACGACAGAACGCCAGTAATAATGGATATTGTCGAGCGTGTCTACCAGACGAGCAATGTCATAGAGGTCATTGAGTGTGGTTTCTCGGTACTTGTTTGTCTCAAAATCCAACATCAACACAGCCGCGCCACCAGTGCCACAATGGACCCGTTTCCCCCCGACCTCGATATCATGTTTTTCTTCTTGACCTGGCATGATGAAACGGCGCGGAGCCTTTGCCAGAATATCCTCCACAAGCGCACGTGGAAAACAGAGGCGGTCATTCTTATTCATCAACCCTCCTGCCGCAGTCACAATTTCAACCATGGATGGAATCGGGCTGGAAAGACCGACTTTCTCTAGCACCTCCAACGCCGTTCGATGGATTTGCTCCATCTCATATTGACTGAGAGGTTGATAGCGTCCTCCTACCATTCCGGGCCATACCGATTGCACTTTTTCTTCCAACATCTCGCACCTCCTCTAAGGATGAATTGTTACCTCATAGAATCATTTTCTCCGCTTAGATACCAAAGTATATAAACAATCAAGCATTTTAGTTAAAACGGAATCAGACCTCACCAAGGCAGTCGCATATTTAAACCGCATAAGGCTTGAATCGAGTCTTTTGTCCTGGAAAAGTTCAAAGCGTGTGAACCCAAAGTGAGAGGATTTCTCCGGCCAAGAATCAAATCGTGCTCGCTGGCAATCTGTCACTGCCCATCATGCCACTAAAACAGCAATACTGATTCACTAACTGAGGCGATTTATCCCGTCAAAGGCGGCGATCTTGTAGGCTTCAGCGAGTGTTGGGTAGTTGAATACGGTGTTGATGAAGTAGTCGATTTTACCATGTGTGGCAAGGACTGCCTGGCCGATATGCACAAGCTCCGTGGCACCATCGCCAATGATGTGGACCCCAAGCAATTCCAGTGTTTCCATGTGGAAGATCAATTTCAACAAGCCGGCATTGTCTCCAATGATCTGACCCCGCGCAATTTCGCGATAATCAGCCTTGCCAATTTCATAAGGAACCCCGGCATCCGTGAGATCTTCCTCCGTCCGTCCGCAAGTCGAAATTTCCGGAATCGTGTAGATGCCATAGGGAATCAATTCAGGGACACTTTTAATTTTCAAACCAAAGGCATGAGCAGAGGCCAGGCGGCCTTGTTCCATGGAGGTGGAAGCCAGGCTCGGAAAACCGATCACATCCCCAGCCGCATAGATATGTTTCACATTCGTTTGAAAAAACTCGTTGACATCAAAACGCCCTCGGTTGTTCAGTTTAAGGCCGGCTGCTTCGACATTGAGTTTGTCGGTGGCGCCACTCCGGCCAATACTATACAAGACCTTTTCAGTCATGATCTTTTTTCCACTGACCAGATGAATACAGACATGTTTACCACGTTCGTCTTCATATTTTTCGATTTGACGGACTTCCTCCCCCAAACGCAGAGTGGCACGGCTCTGTCGGAGATGGTGAATCAAGGAATCCGTGATTTCCGCATCAACAAATTCTAACAAACGCGGGTGTTTGTTGATCAAAGTGACCCGCACTCCAAGAGCCGCGAACATGCCTGCATATTCACAGCCAATCACACCAGCGCCAATCACCGTAAGCCGTCTTGGCAATTCATCGAGTTTGAGAATGTCATCACTGGTGAAAATACGTTCGCCATCGAAAGGGATATTCTCGCTACGTGTGGCACGTGTACCAGTAGCGATGACAATGAATTCCGCGGTCACTTCTCGCTGTCCGCTATCATCGGCATAGGTCAAAGACACCGTATGAGGATCAACAAAAGCGGCATGAGCTAAGAAACGCTCAATGTGATTACGCATGATCTGATGACTCGCCACATCCACCTCATGCCGGATGACATGCTCGGCACGATAGAGCAAATCCTCCATCGTGATATTCTGTTTGACCGTATAGGCCGCTCCATACATGTCTCTCTGACGATAACCTGAGAGAAACATAACCGCTTCACGCAAGGTTTTGCTCGGAATCGTTCCGGTATTGATCGCGACTCCGCCCAGCACCCCTTTTCGTTCACAAATGACCACTTTTTTGCCAAGCTTGGCAGCTTGAATGGCTGCACGTTGCCCCGCTGGCCCTGAACCGATAATCAACATGTCATAATCATACTTCGCCATCAGATTTCCTTTTGGTTTGTCACATCCATTGAGGGTTAATTTTAAATAAAAACATCCACTCTGAGAAATATAACACCGCTATATGTTGGTCGTCAATGAAGTTTTTTATATCAAACGGTTCAGTTCAACCGATAATTCACGAGCCATTGTTGATAAAAACGCCGAGACCCCTTTGTGTACAGAAATAAACAATCCCATCTTCATGTCAGACAATTTTGAATCAATTAAAGGCAGGAAGCAGAGTTCTTGAGCATCCAATTCTTCTTGAATGCCAATTCGGGTAAAAAAACCGACGCCTAGCCCTTGTTTTAAAAAATGTTTAACCATGTCAAATGAGTTAGAAGCACACCCTTCCACAAAGGTTTCCGTCCCATTGATATTCAACTCATTCTCAATGGCAGCAATTTTTGTTTCAGGTGTGAAATTACTAGAAATCCTGGGATAGGGGATACATTCGGTTAAGGTGACCGATTGTTTGGCGGCCAACGGATGCCCTGATGCGACAATGGCTCCCATCGGAGTGCTGATCTTAGCAATACAGCGAACATCGGGATGATCATAACAATCAAAGGTGATCCCAAAATCAACCTGGTTTTTTGCGATTTGCTCAATAATATCGCCAGGACTGGCAACGCCGATGGAACAATTCACATTGGGAAAAGCTTTCATGAAACGGTGAAGCGCCTTTGGCAACAGATTATAAGCCAAAGAGTCCAGGGTAGAGAGGCGCAGATGCCCGGTGCGCATCCCCCGTAAATCGTCAATCGTTGTTTTCAACGTTGAAAAATCAAACAGCACTTTTCGAGCATGTTCCAAAACAACTTGACCCGCCGGGGTTAGCATCACACCACTGGGAATTCGTTCAAAAATTTGGATCCCCAATTCATCTTCCAGTTTTAAAATCTGACGATTCACCGCAGAAGAAGCGACGTGTAAAACTTTGGAAGCTTTGCGAATCGACCCTTGTCGGGTCACTTCATCTAAATAATTGATGATGGCACTATGCATGCACTCTCCTCCATGATTTTGAGATTGTCAAATTACCGCTAACAGTGGCAATGATCAAGAATGGCAATTCATTTCAACTTGAAGCGTCTCTCTCAAGACTGCTTTTTGAATACGCCAGATCGGTGATAAAAGTCAAAATATCCACTAGAGCGATTCTTCCCTGGTAAAGGATTTGATTATTTCAAATTTTTGAGAAGAAAGAAGGAAACATGTGGTTTCAAAAGGAAAAAATCATCTACGAAACAGAATCGCTGGGAATGCGTGTCCAAGTCATTGATAAGATGGAACGACGAGAAATGCGGTTTGGAAATAAAGTCGTTCAGAGCGCCATCTCGAAAGCCTGCCCAGATTTTTTGTTATTGTCTTACACGCGTCATATGATGCTCGGACTTGTTTTAAGACCAGAGGCAGAGCAGATTCTCCATATTGGCTTAGGAGCTGGCAATATTCCGCGTTTCATCCACAAACATTTCCCAGAGACAGTTCAGGATGTGATCGAGCTCAACCCTGAAGTGATTGAGGCGGCTCATCGCTACTTTAACCTGCCCAGAGACAAGCGCATCGCTTTTCTAGTCGGAGATGCGTTTAGCACAATGAGCACTTGTGAAAAGAAATATGATTTAATTTTTTCGGATGCTTTTGAGGCGGAAGGGACTCCAGAACATTTGAATACCTCTGAATTTTTTGATCTCCTCCGCAGCAGGCTTAAACCCGGCGGTTGGGTCGTGGCGAATGCTTGGACTTCAAAAATTCCTTTAGAAAAGCAAATCAAACAATGGCAAGAATCCTTTGAAGTGGTTTTGCAGGCGCCGGTACCGGTGATGGGCAACGTTGTTTTTTTTGGGGGCAACACGCCTTTGAAAAAGCACACGTTGCAACAAACGGCACGTGCGCTTCAACAAAAAATTCCACTCAAGTTTGTGGATTTTTTGGAATATCTCGAAGCTACTCAAGATCCTCAGATTGAGTAGATTTGACACGGCGGGCCACATTGCTCTCAATAGCAGCCTGTTGAACCGCTTTGGCAACATTGGAAACCACTGAAGTGTCAAACACACTCGGAATGATATAGTCGGGCTGCAAAAGATCCTCTTGAATGGTATCCGCAATCGCATAAGCCGCGGCAATCTTCATTTTTTCATTGATCGTGCTGGCCATACAATCCAACGCACCGCGAAAAATTCCAGGAAAACACAAGACATTGTTGATTTGATTAGGATAATCACTGCGCCCTGTCGCCATCACCGCTACGTGAGGCTCCGCTTCTTCCGGCATGATTTCCGGAATCGGATTGGCCATTGCAAAAACAAAAGGATCAGGATTCATTTTTTTCAAATCAGCAACAGTGAGCACTTTAGGAGCAGAGACCCCGATGAATACATCAGCGCCGGCAATCACATCACTGAGCAGCCCTTTTTCATGGTCCGCATTGGTATGATCGGCAAACCATTGTTTGGCCTCGTTCAAGCCTTCACGTCCTGAATAAATGGCTCCTTTGCGGTCGCACCCGACAATATTTTGCACCCCCAATTCTATGAACATCTTGGCACAGGCGGTTCCTGCGGCTCCTGCTCCCATCACGACAACTTTCAGGTCTTTCGCTTTTTTATTGACCAGTTTGAGGGCATTGATCAAAGCCGCCGTACTGACAACCGCGGTTCCATGTTGATCATCATGGAACACCGGAATATCCAACTCGTCTTTCAGACGGTTTTCGATTTCAAAACACCGAGGGGCCGAAATATCTTCCAGATTGATCCCGCCAAAAGTCGGCTCCAACGCCTTCACAGTCGCAATAATTTCCTCGACATCCGTGGTCGCTAAACAAATCGGAAAGGCATCTACATTTGCAAATGATTTAAACAACATCGCCTTTCCTTCCATCACCGGCAGAGCCGCCTCCGGGCCAATATCTCCCAAGCCAAGCACCGCCGTGCCATCAGTCACCACGGCGACCATATTGCGTTTGATCGTCAAATTATAGACATCTTCAGGATTGTCATGAATGGCCATGCACACCCGCGCCACTCCTGGAGTGTAGGCCATCGAGAGATCATCCCGTGTTTTTAAGGGAATCCGGTTACTGATTTCAATTTTCCCTCCCAGATGAATCAGAAACGTGCGATCCGAATAGTTCACCATTTCGACATGGGGTAAATCGCTCATCGCATCGATGATTTTCTGAGTATGTTCCGGGCTGGGAGTTTTAATAGAAATGTCGCGAATACTCCCATCTTTTAAAGGGCGTGATAAATCAATCGCCCCAATATTGCCTCCCAATTCAGCTACTTTCTGAGTGACAGCCGCCAAAACTCCGATTTCGTTTTTAAGTTTTAGGCGTAAAATAAAATCAGTCCCAAGCACCTGATCAGAGCTGGTACGTTTGGTCATGTTGCCCTCCTGATAATGACAATTTAAGAAAAAATTTTAGGCAGTATAAACATCAAAAAGAAAAAAAGGGAGTGATATATCCGCAGGAAAAAGGCGCAAATGGATTTGACAAAGCTCATTTTCCAGCGATTATGTCAGCAAATACTGTTCCGCTTCGTTCAATTTATCATCCACTCCAAAAATTTCGACACGATCTCCAGCCTGAAGGGTGATATTGCCTTGCGGCATGATCACTTCCTGATCTCGTTGAATCCGAGTCAGGATACATTCAGGTGGCAAGGAAAGATCGCGGATCATTTTACCAGCAATGGTTCCATTGGCAGGAATCAGCACCTCGCGGTGCCTGACACGCCGCTGGGGATCGCTCGTCTTTGCTTCGTCTTTTTGCTTTGCGGTTCCTGTCAAATACTCACGAACCAGAGGGGCACGGGCCTGTTTGCAAAAAATCATCACCCGATCACTCGCTTGCAATAACGTGTATCCATTGACCACACGGAGTTTGCGCCCTCGACGTACAGAGACAATCAGAGATTGACTCGGCAAATCGATCTCTCGAACCCGCTTTCCAGCCATAGGGGATTCAGTAGAAATCTCGACTTCCACTAAACTCGCGCCATCCAGTTTGTCCAAACGCATCATTTCGCTTTGGTGCTGTTTTTGAGCTTTTTTAACAATCGCCTGATTGTAAGCGCGGATGATGTCGATACGACGGACCAACCCCACAAGTTTACGAGTCTTCACGCCATCCACAACCGGCAAGCGTCCAATGCCATGATCTCCCAAACGACGCAAAGCCATCCACATCGGCTCATGCGGATAAGCCAATTGCAAATCTTGAGTCGTGGCAATATCGGCAACCGTGCGCTCGTCAATCAAATCAGCGTCCAAGGAGCGTTCCAAATCTTGAATAGTGACAATGCCAACCAATGTTTTTTCTTCATTGACGACAGGAAAACCATGATGGTGTGTATGAGCAAATTCTGCCATCAATTCTTTCAAGGGCATTGTGAGAGGAATGGTTTCGACATCTTTACTCATGACCTCTTCAACCGTGATGCCCTGCATCAGATCAATATCTTCTGCTCCCTGGTTCAAATGCACGCCACGCCGACTTAGCTTGCGCGTATAAATGGATTCTTCACTGATCATCCGAGCAATCAAAGTACTCACTACCGTGGCCAGCATTAGGGGTAAAATGAGGCTATAATCCCCTGTCATTTCAAACAAAATCAGAATCGCTGTAATCGGAGCATGCGCCGCCCCACTGAAAAAGGCCGCCATCCCTACCAACGCATACGCCCCAGAAGGCGCTGTCATGCCAGGAAAGACTTGATTCACCACGTCCCCAAAAGCGGCTCCCAGCATCGCTCCCATAAAAAGGGACGGAGCAAAAACCCCTCCAGAGCCTCCAGATCCCAGAGTGATCATCGTGGCCAGCATTTTTATGAAAAGGAGGGATGCGACCAAGAAAAAAGCGGATTCTCCAAAAATAGCTTCATTGATGCTATCGTAGCCCACTCCAAAAACACGGGGAAACCCATCAATTTTGAAGGTAAGAATCCCTAAAATCCCCAAAACAAGCCCACCGAGCATCGGTTTGATATATTCAGGAACCGGAACTTTGTCCCAAAGATCTTCAGAAAAATAAAGCAAGCGGCTGAAGCTCACCGAAGCGACAGCCGCGAATAAGCCAAGGAGCGTGTACAATAATAATTCCCAAGGATTGACCAGAGAATAAACCGGCACCGCAAAAGTGCGCCAGTTTCCTTCAAACGCATGAGCAATGACATCGGCAGTCACTGCCGAAATCACCACCGCGCCGAAGTAAAGACTGCTCAGGCGACTCAAAACCACTTCCAGCGCAAAGAGTGATCCGGCAATCGGGGCGTTGAAAGTCGCGGCAATCCCACCGGCCGCTCCACAAGCAACCAGAGTACGAATTTGGTCATCAGAGAGTTTGAACCATTGCCCGACAGTGGAACCCAAAGCCGCACCAATTTGAGCAATGGGGCCTTCACGCCCAACCGACCCTCCCGTGCCGATACAAATGGAAGAGGCCAAGGCTTTCACAATCACCACTTGCGGACGAATTCTTCCGCCACGCAATGCGACGGCTTCCATCACTTCCGGCACACCATGCCCTTTCGCCTCCCGCGCAAACCGATAAATCAAGGGGCCAATGATTGCCCCTCCAATAGCAGGGATGATCATCAAATGGAAAGGAGCAATTTTTTCGAGGAATCCGCCAACGCCTTCATAAGCGAGGAACTGCACACCAGCAATGAGTTTCCTGAAGAGAACCGCTCCAAAACCGGCTCCAATTCCGACGAGCAACGCGATCAGCAAAAAGGCGCTGGACTCCGGAGTTTTAGAATTGTGATACCACTGAGAGATGATTCGTCGCCAATAAGGAATCGAAAAGTTCATTTTTTGGCGAGAAGAGAAACGAAAGAAAGACAAGAGGATTATTGGCTGAGAGATTCAGAATTGAATAAACTGGATGATCCATCAAAAGGGAAGATAAAACTACGACTTCTCGGCATTTAAAATCAAGGCAAAAGGGGGATTTTCTTTTTGTCAGGGAAAGATCCCAGCGTTTTTTTCGATCCTGGTTCCTGATATGGTCATTTTAAAACGAATCAGTTATAGTGGGCAATCGTTTCATTCTTCATTTTATCTCGGCATTAATGCGAAAACGCTTTATGCAAATCACACGAATCAAAGTCGGCGGTGCCACTCTCAATCAAACGCCCCTCGATTGGAGTGGCAATCGAGCGCGGATTCTCCAAGCGATTGCCCAGGCACAACAGGAAGGTGTCACGATTTTGTGCTTACCCGAATTGTGCATTTCGGGTTATGGCTGTGAAGACGCTTTTCATTCAGAAGGCGTGAGTGAAATGGCCTTTCAGATGCTCCTAGAAATCATTCCCCATACAGCCAATATTGCGGTCGCTCTCGGCTTGCCAATTCATACGAATCAGGTGATTTACAATGCGATTGCCCTCGTCAGTGACAAGCAATTGCATGGTTTGGTTGCCAAACAATTTTTGCCAGGGCAAGATTTGTACTATGAAACCCGTTGGTTCAAACCCTGGCCTTCAGGAAAATTTCAAACGTTCCGTTCCGGTGAATTGAGCGTTCCTTTTGGGGATTTGATTTTTGATCTGGATGGCGTTCGAGTGGGTTTTGAGATTTGTGAAGATGCCTGGGTCAGCAATCGTCCAGCCGGGCGGTTGGCCGCTCAGGGAGTTGATCTGATCCTCAATGCGAGTGCCAGTCATTTTGCGCTAGGGCAATTTGCGATTCGACGGCAGATTGTAGAAGAAGGCGCGCGAGCCACCAATACGGTCTATATTTATAGCAACTTGCTAGGGTGCGAGGCCGGCAGGATTATTTATGATGGCACCGTCCTGGTGGCCTCCGGCAATCAAGGGATTCTTGCGGAAGGCCCTCGTTTTTCTTTTCAGGAGATGATTTTGACCACCGCCGTCCTCGATTTAGGGTTGAATCGCTTACAGCGGCGCAAGAATATCAATTATCAACCGGCTTATAGCAATCACGAAAATCGCGTGTTTTGCCAATTCCCGTGGGAAACCGTGGTGGGCGGGGCGACGGATCAATATACGGATTCAGGGACGATTCGCTCTGAAGTTTTATCTCCTTTTGAAGAATTCACTCATGCCGTCGCGCTCGGATTGTGGGATTATCTCAGAAAAAGCCGTTGCCAAGGATTTGTGGTTTCGATCAGTGGCGGGGCAGACTCGGCAACGGTGGCCGTCTTGATTTACTTGATGGCAAATCTGGCTTTAAAAGAACTGGGATGGGAAGCCTTCAAAAAAAGGCAGGCACATCTTTCCTGGTTGCCTGAACAAGGACAATGGGAGATTTCGGAGATCATGCCGCATTTGTTGCTAACGGTTTATCAGGCCAGTGATCATTCTTCGGAAACCACTCAGACCGCGGCTCGTGAACTGTGCGAAACCCTCCATGCTCGTTTTTTTGAATTCAATATTTCTGGAGTGGTTCAAGAATACACCTCCTGGCTTGAAAATATGCTGGAGCGGCCATTGAGCTGGGAGAAGGATGATCTCGCTTTGCAAAATATTCAAGCCCGTCTCCGCGGACCAAGCGTTTGGCTCTTGGCCAATACCTATGACGCCCTCTTGCTTTCAACCAGCAATCGCAGTGAATCAGCGGTGGGGTACGCGACGATGGATGGCGATACTTGTGGCGGCTTGAGCCCCATTGCAGGGATTGACAAAGCTTTCATTTTACGTTGGTTGAAATGGGTTGAAACCGAAAAAGCGGTTTCGATTGGCCCCTTGCCCGTCTTGAAAAGGATCACCGCTCAAAAACCAACCGCCGAACTACGCCCGCAAAATACGAAACAATCGGATGAAAAGGATCTGATGCCTTATCTTGTTTTAGATGCCATTGAACGCTTGGCCATTCGTGATCGCAAAATGCCGTTGCAAGTTTGGCAGGACCTCCAAAGGCAAGGCAAAACATCAGAAAAATACACCCCAGCCAGTTTGGCATTATTTGTGGAACGCTTTTTTCAACTCTGGAGTCGGAATCAATGGAAACGGGAGCGTTATGCTCCTTCCTTCCACTTGGATGATGAAAATCTCGATCCCAAAACTTGGTGTCGTTTTCCGATTCTTTCAGGAGGGTTTGTCGAAGAACTTAAATTACTTCGCGCCGCCGTCAAAAATGAAGAGATAAAGAGCATAAGAGAGCCTTTATTAACTACTCAAATGATTAGGAGAACGTTGTGGATCTAGCAACCATCATAGGAATGGTCTTGGCATATTTGTTCATGACCGTCGCCATCGGCTTTGACTTCAGTACCTTTACCCCTCAGCTTTACGCCTTTGCCTGGTTCATCGATATTCCTTCTTTCCTGACAGTGGTTGGTGGGACTGTCGCTTCGACGATGGCGAGTTACCCGATGGATCAGTTCAAAACCTGTGGAAAATCACTGAAATCGGTCTATAAACAGCAAAATGTTCCTTTGGTCGAAACCTTGACGCTGATCGTGGATGTTTCCAAGATTGCCCGCAAGAATATTTTGGCCATTGAAGACGCCCTGCCCAGCATCGAAAATTTGTACCTGAGAGGGGGATTGCGCCTGGTGGTGGATCGCGTGGATCGCAATATGATTGTAGAAATGCTTTCCCATGAGTTGAAATATACGAATGAAGGAAAACAGGGCGATGTTGACGTGATCAAAAGCATGGGATCGCTTTGTCCGGCTTGGGGGATGTTGGGGACACTGATTGGATTGGTGATTCTGTTACAAAACCTGGATGACCCCTCCAAAATCGGCCCGGCGATGGCGATTGCTTTGATCACCACCCTCTACGGATCGATTTTTGCCAACACGATTTTCATCCCCACTGCCAATAAAATGGGAGTGGCGAACGCGGATCAAAAATTATTGATGGAAATGATCCGAGATGGGGTGCTTTATATTGAGCAGGGAGAACGCCCTGATTTTATTGAGCAAGATCTCGTCAGCTACCTGCATTCTGATCAAAAAGCGATGTACGAACAACTGAAATTCGATCACGAAAAGAAAGAGGAATAAGATGGGGCAAATGATCGATGAGGAAGATTGTGAAGTTTGTGTACCCTTTGGTCAAGATTGGATTTTCACTTATGGCGATCTGGTCACGTTACTGCTTTGCTTCTTTATTTTGCTGTTTTCGATGTGCAAGCTCGATGTTGAAAAAATCAAGGAAGTTTCGCAGAGTTTCCAACCAAAACCGCCGGGAAGCCCGTTTGTTTTTAGTGGGAAACAATCGGTGATGGAGCAAGTCGCTAAGAAGCTCGATCAGCTCGATATGCCCGATGATGTCACCGTCAATGTGGATGGGCAAGGGGTTGAAATTTCATTCAAGGAAACCGTCCTCTTTCCTGTCGGAGCCACAGAATTGACCGAAGAAGCCAAGGTTTCTTTGCTGACGATGACTGCTGTGATTTCAGGGTTACAAAATGTGGTTTTGGTGGAAGGGCATACCGATAGTGAATCGGACAATAACACGGAATATCCGACAAATTGGGAATTTTCAGCCGCACGGGCCAGCGCCGTCGCCACATTTTTGGAAGAGTCCGGAATTGAGGGGAAACGGCTTCAAGTTTCAGGATATGGGGCTTTGCGCCCCCGTTTTTTTAACGACACTGCTTACAAACGCAGTTTGAACCGACGTGTGGATATTCTCCTACTCCCAGAAGATTTAATACGCTAACCGCCATCAAATGATTGAGGAAAGTAGTCCTTATGCCACAAATGATTGATGAAGAAGATTGTCCGGTATGTGAAGAATTTAATCAAAAATGGATTTTCACTTATGGCGATCTTGTCACGTTATTATTATGCTTTTTCATCCTCCTCTTTTCGATGTGCAAAATGGACATCGAAAAATTTAAAGATGTGGCGCAAAGTTTCAAACCGACTCCTGCCGGTAGCCCTTTTATGCTTGAAGGCAATGATGCGCTCATTAAAAATATCGCTCAGCAGATCGAAAGTAGCGAACTTTCTGAAGAGGCGGCTGTGACAGTAGAAGACCGCGGAGTCGTGATTTCCTTCAATGTGAGAGCACTCTTTGTCTCCGGTTCTTCAGAATTGACAGAGACGGCCAAAAAAGAGTTGGGAAAGTTTTCCAAGCTTTGGTATAGTTTGCCGAACAAGCTTTTGGTAGAAGGGCACACAGACAACAATATCGAGACTCTCCCGAAAAACATGACTTTTTGGAAACTGTCCGCTTTCAGAAGCAGTGAGGTCGCTCGTTATTTAGTTGACGAGGGGGTCGAGGAGGCAAAAGTGACGATCAAAGGTTATGGTCAATATCGCCCGGCCTTTCTCAATTCCATCCCTGAACAGCAAGCAAAAAATAACCGCGTCGAGATCATCATTGTTTCTGCAGAACAGCAATAAAAAATCCGATCAAAGCCACTCCGCCAGAAGACCCTTTCATCAGCCAGCATTGACTAAAATTAAAATCGCTTTTAAAAAAATACTCACCTTTTCGAGGAATTATGGGAACGCCACTCAATCAAAAATCAACACTCGCAGACATTCAAACCCGTTTCGACAATGACGTTGAGCGATTTTCTAACTTGGAAACTGGCCAGCAAACGACAATTGACGCACCACTGGCGGCCGAACTCATCACCCAAAATGCCGTCGCCACGACTCCAAACGCCAAAAAGGTGCTCGATATTGGTTGTGGAGCCGGCAACAACACGTTGAGATTATTGCAACTGCTCAATCCCTTAGATTGTGATCTCGTTGACCTCAGCCAGCCAATGCTGGCTTCTGCCGCCAAACGCATTAAGGCAGTCAATTCAGGAAAAATTCGCACGTTTCAGGAAGACATTCGGACCGCCCCGCTCCCTGAAGAACACTACGATATCATCCTGGCGGCAGCCGTACTTCATCACCTTCGTGACGAAGCCGATTGGGAAACCACCTTTTCCAAAATTTATCAATTGACTGCGCCGGGAGGCAGTTTCTGGATCACCGATCTTGTTTCGCATGAAAGTTCATTTGTCCAAAAAACCATGTGGAATCGCTATGGAAAATACATCGAATCTTTGGGCGGGGATGACTATCGAGAAAAAGTTTTTGCTTACATTGACCAGGAAGATTCTCCCCGTCCTGTCACGTTTCAACTGGATATGCTCCGCAAAGTCGG
>WASW01006470.1_pt1 | contig 33191 bp, 36 predicted proteins | sample 5698521 | NCBI WGS metagenome assembly WASW01 (sample SAMN11175560, study PRJNA528189) | sponge metagenome | isolation source: marine sponge | host: Leucetta | place: Antarctica: Western Antarctic Peninsula, King George Island | collected 2013-01
ATTTGTTTTGGTTAGGATTGTTTGATTTAGTTTGATTAGGGTTGTTTGGTTTCTTTGATTTGTTTTGGTTAGGATTGTTTGATTTGTTCTTGGATTCTTCACTGACTAATTTTTGATATAATTTGAAACCCTGATCAGCATTTAGATTTCCATGAACAATTTCTCTAACTGCTTTAATCATAGAGACAGGGTGTTCTGATTGCCAGATATTTCTGCCCATGTCTACACCTACAGCGCCAGATTTGATTGCATTGAAAGTTAATTGTAAAGCATCACGTTCAGGAATTTTCTTTCCACCGGCGACTATAATTGGAACAGGGCATGATTGAACGACTTTTTCAAAATTATCACAATAGTATGTTTTGACAATATGTGCTCCTTGCTCAGCAGCTACTCTACATGCTAATGAAAGATAACGAGCATCCTTACCAAGTTCTTTTCCAACTGCAGTAACTGCTAATACTGGTAATCCATATTTTTCTGCTTCATTGACTAACTTTCCAAGATTTACAACAGTTTGATATTCATATTTTGAACCAACAAAAATAGACATTGCAAGAGCGCTAGCATTTAGTCTAATTGCATCTTCAATTGATACTGTAATGTCTTCTTGAGATAAATCATCGCCAATAATACTTGAACCGCCAGAAACTCTCAACACCATAGGAGTGTCAGTAGTTGCAGGAACAGAGGTTCTTTGAACACCTCTTGTGACCATTAAAGAATCACAATATTTCAACAGTGGAGCAATTACTTTTTTTGGATTTTCAAGTTTTTCAGTTGGACCAAGAAAGTATCCGTGGTCTACTGCCAACATTAATGCACGATTATCTCGTGGATTAATTATTCTAGAAATTCTATTTTGTAATCCCCAATCCATAATTCTTCGATTTTGAAGGAATGAAAATCCCTTCTTAAGCCTTTCTTATTTTGTAATGATTATTTTCATTGCATTTTCACCAGTACGTGCATGATCAAATGCTTTTTGAGTGTCAGAAATAGAATAAGTGTGAGTGATTAATTGTTTAACATCAATTTGAGAAGATTCGATTAGATGTAATGCGGCTTTAGTATCTGAATCAGATGCAGCATAACTAGTTACCAAAGTTATTTCCTTGGAGTAAATTTTACTCATGTCTAAATCTAATTTTGCACCTTTTGATGGAACACCAAACATCATTACGACACCACCTTTTCTAGTCATGTCTATAGCATCACCTAATGCTTTGAGACTGCTTGTAGCAACAATTGCCACATCTACGCCTTTGCCATCAGTATTATCTAAGATCTTTTGTTTTCTATTTTCATCCATAGAAGAAATGGAATCAGTAATATTGAATTTTTTTGCAAAATCTAATCTAAAGTTATTTACATCAAAACAAAAGATTTTTGAGAATTTTTTTGCACGAGCTAGCATCACATGCATCATTCCAGTAGGACCAACTCCAAAGATTGCAGTAGAGTCACCTTCTTGATAAGAAAATTTAGACCAGGCTCTAACACAGCATGCAAGCGGTTCAATCATTGCAGCTTCCTCGTAACTAAGAGAATCAGAAATTTTTAAAACACCACCATGAGAAACGTTCCATGCAGGAACCACATATTCTTCAGATAATCCACATGGAGAAAGGTTTGTTTCAGAATATTTTTGACACATCGTTTCATTTCCATGATTGCAAAAATGACAATCATAACAAGGAACATGATGATGGGTAAACACTCTATCACCTTTTTTGAATTCTGTCACATCAGAGCCAACATCCAAAACAATTCCAGATGGTTCATGACCTAATCGCATTGAGGGCTGACCATACTGTCCAAAAACTTTTTCCAAATCAGAACCACAAATTCCACATGCTTGCATTTGTACTAGGATATCACCTGATGTCAGTTGAGGATTTTCTATTTCATCTACAGAAATAACGGATGGTTCTTTAACAGATGCAGTTTTCATTGTAAAACATTAAAAATTTAATTATACACCGAGAATTTTCTTTAGCATAACTCTATAATTAATCTCATGTTTTTCACTACCTGCTGCAGGTAATGCAAACACCAAAGTAGATTTTTTAGATCGTAGTGCAGTTAATTCATCATTAATAGATTCTGTAATATCATCACTAACTAAAATTAGACCAACATCAGAATCATCAGTTAATGTTTTGATTTCCTCCAAAGCATTTTTAGGATCTTCAGAAATTTTTCCAGGAATTCCAGCCAATTGGAAACTAGTTACAAAGGATTTACTACCAACAGTAAAGATTTTCACAGTTGAAATTTTGCTCCATTCTAATTTAACCCTTTTTGGAAGCATGAGATCAGGAAAGATTGATTTAGTTTGAAAAATCAGTGAATTCATGGCAGAAATTGATACTCAAAAAGATGTCTATTTGTTCCTACATGGAAGAATGGATCTTAATGAAAAAGCAACAAATGCATTATCTGCAAAAGGATTTGCAGTAGACAAGATCATCATGGCCTCACCATCAAAAGTTGGAGAAGTGGGAGACTATATGGCAATGTTATGGATGCCTCCAAACCCAGATCACATCAAGATTCAACAAATCACCAAAGTTGAACAAGTAGAACCAGAAGGAATGGTTGGTCTTTGGAAAGGAGTTTCAAAAGACGATATAGACACTATACCACTAGAGTAATCTTAGCTGAATCCAGCGCCGAACTCAGTACCCTTGTCTAACATATCGCTTGAATCAGAATTTTTTAATTTTCTATAAAGTAATGTTTCATAAACAATTTTCATTGCCTCTTCATCATCAATATTATGATCTTTTTTAATTTGATTTTTGTATTTTTCTAATTTTGAAACATCTTGTTCATCAGGTGAAATTCCATCATGTAGCATTAGATTTGCAATTTTCTCTATTTCTAAATTTTGTTGGTCATCATCCATGAACTTGTATGAAATTTCTAGTTAATAATACGTTCTAATAATTGACTACTACAAATCAGAAACTAATCCTGAAAGGAAATCAGAAAATTCATCATCAGAGAAAATAATTTCCTCAACTTTGTTTTCTTTCCTGGCAAGTAGTGTAGATTCTAAATGGTAACACGTAGTTTTTCCATTTAATTTACCAAAGTAGAATCCAGGACAAGAGCAATAATTAGAGTTAGGATCAATCCAATGTTCTTCACCTATTCCAACCACGGTCCAAATTTTTCTCATACTAGGTTCAAAAATATGTAATTTCACACGTTTTTCAGAAACCATTGATTGTAATCGTCCTAAATCTTTGTTCATAGTAATTTAATCAAACATGTACAGTATAACTTTGATGTTACAAACAAAGATCATCCCATATAATCAAATAATTATCAGAGACGAATCAAATATCAAATAAAAACATAATCAAATAGATTTTGTCACCAAAGTTTCATTCACTGTACAGATTGGATATGATTAAAATTTAACACATGTTTGTATGATTACTCATACTGGTCATAAGGTTCAATTGGTTCTTTTGTGGTTTTGTTATCGCGTAACCACTCTAATGTTTTTACAAAAGAATCAGCCAATTCAATAGTGGTTAACACAGGAACTCCCAATTCAAGGGATTTACGTCTAATTTGATATTCATCATCAAGCATTCCAACATATTTTTCCAACGTTGATGTACTTGGAATATTTATAATAAAATCAATTTTTTTCTCATACAATAAATCAGAAATGTTTGGTTTTCTGTCAGGTTCGGAAATTTTATGTACAATTTCAACTTCACCAATTCTTTCTTCAAAGAATTCTGCAGTATGCTCTGTTGCTAAAATTTTGAATCCCAAATGTTTGAGTTTTGCTATAGTTGCAACTAATTTTTCTTTATTTTGTGAACCACCCACTGTTACGAGAGCTGATCCTTTGTCTGGGAGATTATAACCGACAGACGTTAGTCCTTTTGATAATGCATCATAGAAACTATTTCCAAAACATGCAGCCTCACCAGTAGATTGCATTTCAACACCTAATCTAATATCAGCTCCTTCCAATTGCATAAAGGAGAATTGTGGAACCTTAATTCCATAGTTGTTAATTTTTTGCCATTTATTTTCAGGGATTTTAGGCAGAGGTTTATCCAATATTGCCTTAGCAGCAAGAGAAATCAGGTTTGTTTTAACTAATTTTGATACAAATGGCATTGAACGTGATGCTCTAATGTTTAGCTCTATCACATAGACATGATCATCATGAACTAGAAATTGTAGGTTAAAGGGTCCTTTGACATTAAATGTTAGTGCAATCTTTTTTGAATATTCATTAATTGTATCAATAGTTTTGTTACTTAGACGCCATGGTGGGATTACCATCATAGCATCCCCAGAGTGAACACCTGCACTATCAATGTGTTCAACAATTGCACCAATCACAACTTCTTTACCATTACTTATTCCATCTACATCTACTTCAAGTGAGTTTAACATGAATTTAGAAATTACAACAGGATGATCAGGGGATACATCAGTTGCTTCTTTGACATATGTTTTTAGTTCTTCTTGAGACCAAACAACTTTCATGGCAGCGCCAGACAAAACGTAAGAAGGTCTTACAATTACAGGGAATTCTACTTCTAGTGCAAAAGATTTTGCTTCATTTAGATTTGAAAATGCTTGCCATCGTGGTTGCTGTATGTGAAGTTTGTCAAGTTCTGCGCTGAATTTAGAACGGTCTTCTGCCCTATCAACATCTTGTGCACTAGTACCCAAAATATTTACTCCGTGCTGTGCAAGTCCAAGAGTTAAATTATTTGCAGTTTGACCTCCAACACAAGTAACGATTCCTTTTGGATGTTCAAATTCAGTAATATCTAAAATTCTTTCTTGAGTTAACTCCTCAAAATACAATCGTGTACAGATATCGTAATCAGTTGAAACTGTTTCAGGATTACAATTCACCACTGAAACGCTTTTCTCTCCATTTTCTTGAAGGCCCCAAACCATGTTAACAGTACCCCAATCAAATTCAACACTACTTCCAATTCTGTATGGGCCTGCACCAAGTACAACGACTCCCTTTTCATCTTGGGGGATTACAATATCATTAGAATGACCACCATATGTCAAATACAAATAATTTGTAACTGCAGGCCATTCTGCTGCAAGTGTATCAATTTGTTTAACTGAAGGAATTACGCCTAATTTCTTTCTTAAATCACGAATTTCATCAAAAGTTTTGTCTTTTGCACGTGCAATTTGCTTATCTGAAAAGCCTGTTTTTTTGGCTTCCCACATGAGAGATTCATCAAGTTCTGAATCTTTGAGTTTCTCTTCAACTGTTACAATATTTTGTATTTTTTCTATAAACCAAGGATCAACAGTAGATAATTTGTAAATCCTTTCAACTGAAATTCCCATCTTCAATGCAATTGCAACATGATAAAGAACATGATCATCATGATGAGATAATTTGTGTTCAATTTCTTCTTCAGTATATTTAATTCCGTTTGTACGATTCAGAACTAATCCATCATTTCCAATATCTAACATTCGAATTGCTTTTTGAAATGATTCCTCAAAGGTTCTGCCAATTGCCATTACTTCTCCAACAGACTTCATTGTAGGACCAAGTCTTCTATTTACTAGTTCAAATTTATCAAAATCCCATCTAGGGTGTTTACACACAATGTAATCCAGAGAAGGCTCAAAGCATGCAGTAGTATTTTTTGTAATTCTATTAACTAGTTCAGACAAATTATAGCCAAGTCCAATTTTTGCAGACATGTATGCTAATGGATACCCGGTAGCTTTACTTGCTAAAGCAGATGAACGAGAAAGTCTAGGATTAATCTCAATTGCAACATACTCATCAGAATCAGGGGACAGAGCATATTGGATATTACATTCACCGACTATTCCAACATGTTTTGTCGCACGTAATGCTGCAGAACGTAACATGTGGTATTCATGATTGTCAATTGTTTGTGATGGTGCAACTACAATGTTATCACCAGTGTGAACTTTCATTGAAAGTACATTTTCCATATTACAAACTATAACATTATTTCCATCATAATCTTGCATTACCTCATATTCAATTTGTTTCCAATGACCAATGTATTCCTCCACTAATACTTGACCAACAAGGCTTGCTTTGATACCTCGCTCAACAATTTCATGTAATTCAATTTCATTATATGCAACACCGCCACCTCGGCCTCCAAGTGTATATGCAACACGAATAATTACAGGATAAACAAGTTCTTCTGCAGCCTTTTTAGCATCCTCAAAATTAGTCACAGTTTTACTTTTTAGAACAGGTACTCGGCATTCATTCATAGAATCTTTGAAAAGTTGTCTATCTTCGGTTTTCTTTATACCTGCAATCTGAGTCCCCAGTACGTTTACACCGTATTTTTTTAGTATACCAGATTCATCCAAATTCACTCCACAATTTAGAGCAGTTTGACCACCATATGCCAACATAATTCCATCTGGCCTTTCTTTTTCAATAATTGATTCGACATACTCTGCATTAACAGGAAGTAGATACACTTGGTCTGCAAATCTAGTATCAGTCTGAATAGTGGCAATATTTGGATTGATTAGGACACTGTTAATTCCATCTTCATGTATTGCTTTTAGACATTGACTTCCAGAGTAATCAAATTCGCCAGCTTCGCCAATTTTGATTGCGCCACTTCCTAGTACAAGGATTTTTTTTAGGGATTCATTCTTTGGCAATTATTTTTTCTCCATTAAATTTTTGAGTTCTTCAAAGATAAACTTGCAATCAAAAGGGCCAGGGGCAGCTTCAGGATGAAACTGTACTGCGATGCAATTTTGCTTTTTATGTTTTATTCCTTCAACTGTTTTATCATCTGCATTTGTAAACCATAATTTGAAATCAGATTTTTCTATAGATTCAGGAGTAATACCATATCCATGATTCTGACTTGTAACATACACTTGATTATTTTCTAAATTAATACAAGGTTTGTTTTGACCACGATGACCATATTTCAATTTATAAGTTTCAGTATTTCCAGCAATGCCAATTATTTGTGCACCCAAACAAATACCTAATGTTGGGATATTATTTTCAATTAATTTTTTTACAGTATCAATTGTGTCAGGGCATTTTTGTGGATCACCAGGTCCACTACTAAGAACAACACCATGAGGATGATAAGACATTAGTTTTTCATAAGAAATATTCCAAGGAACTAAAATTGCCTTGTAACCTAATTCACGAATATTTCTCAGAATAGCATTTTTTGCACCAGTATCAATTACTACAACAGATTTTTCTTCATTGCCATAAATTTTCTCTTCTTTTGTAGAAACCACATCCATGAATTGTTCAGAATCATAATGCTTTGCAGACTCTAGTTGTTTTTTAATAGATTCAACATCTATCTCAGTATCAGAAACTACAAGGGCTGCCATCATTACTCCGCTAGTCCGAAGTTTTTTTGTTAATTCGCGAGTGTCAATTCCTGAAATACCAGGCACCTTTTCATTGTTCATCCATTCATCCAAAGTCATAGATAGATTCCAATGACTTGCAGTTAATGATAATTCATGAACAACCAGACCGCGAATTTGTATTTTATCAGATTCAAAGAATTTTGAAATTCCATCTCCATCAATGATAGACGGATCTGGAACACCATAATTTCCAACAAGAGGATATGTGAAGGTAAGGATTTGACCATTATACGAAGGATCAGTTAGAGCCTCAGTATAACCAACCATCCCAGTATTGAAAACAATTTCTCCGAAAACAGATGTAGAATAACCAAAACCTTGACCATCAATAACAGTACCATCATCAAAGATCAGTTTTCCAAACTTGTTTGCATAGTTTGATTTCTTTGTAGTAATTGTGGCCCTCGTCAAGTCCGAGTTATTGTGAATTTAAGTTTTATGCGTAAATGAAATTTAAAAAACTGATCGCATGATAAGATTGAACGATCAGAGGGCTTGGAACTCTTCGCTCCACTTGTGATAAGCGCGAATCATTTCAAGGGATACACTAGGTTTTCTTCTTGCCATAATATCTTTAAAATCAGATGTTGTGAGTGCTCTTGGTTGTACTGGGGTCTCACCTTCAACTGGTTCATGATAATCTGCAGCATTGAAAATTTCATGTACAGTCTTTATTTGGGCTGCTTGACAGACATCTTTAATATCACTTGCACTGTATCCGTCAAATAATTTAGCTAGTTCAGTATTATTCACATTGAGATTTTTGCTTAATGGTGCGGTGTATTGATCAAATAAATTCTCTCGTGCTTCTAGAGTAGGTAATGATACATAGATTCTCTTTTGGAATCGTCTAAGGAAAGGCCAATCAAGACTCCATGGTTTGTTTGTTGCACCAATTACATACAACATCAATTGTTTACCTTTACTGTTAACACCATCCATTTCTGTTAAGAATTGATTTTTAGTTCTAACTTCTCCACCAACTTCACTACTTCTAGATCCTAACAAAGAATCTACTTCATCTACAAACAAAATAACAGGTTTACCTTCTTTCTCAGCATACTTTCTTGCCATAGCAAATAATTTTGAGACATTCTTTTCTGCTTCACCAAGCCATTTACTCATCATAGATGATGCATCTACATTTATGAAATATCCATCCATTTCATTTGCAGTAGCTGCTGCAAGCATTGTTTTTCCTGTACCAGGTGGACCGTAAAGTAACATTCCTTTTGGCCATCCAAGAGGGAACAAATCAGGTCTTTTAGTAGGATATACAATTGATTCACGTAATGCACTTTTAGCGTCATCTAAACCAATTACTTGGTCCCAAGTAACATCAGGTTTTTCTTTCATAATTAATTCTTCAAAATCATTTTCATTTTCTTGTCTCTGAACAGAATTCTTTTGTTCATCAGATGATGCCTTTGGGTCAACTGCAGGCTCTACACCGTGAGCCTGTTGTAGTGCACTAATTCTATTATGATAAGAGTTACATCGGTCTTTGTAAATTTGATTAGATCTGCTGGCAGGATAAAGTTGTAATAATTTTACTAGTACATCAATTGCTAGTTGATACTGACTAATTGCCATTCCACGCGCACCTTGAGAGTCAAATTTGATGGCTTCAGAAGCATATTTGCTTGCTGTGTTTTCTAATTCTTGTGGGGCTAAACTCATTCCAATACCTACGCAGTTTCCTCTTGAGAATTTTGTTGGTATTGTATGGTGTTAACCTCTGTCGCAAAATTGGTTAAATTAATTGAACTTGTTTCATGCTCATTATAGTCAGGGCCATCATGATATTTTTTTTTAAAATCGGATTTCTCAGAGATATTTGTATGCATTTCTTTGACCTTGTTAATTGAATCCTCAGCTGAGAGTATCAATACAGATACATCATCATCCAAATATTCAAGAGATTCAGCAGTCTCAGTAATAATACTAGTAAAATGCTTTAAAATTGAGCGCATTTCTTTTTTGTCTGCATATTTACACATCATAAAATCAGCAATTCCAACAATTTTATCCAAATCTTGTAATTCTTCTAAAGAAAGTTTATCGATTTTTGAATCATCAGATGATCTCATTTCAGATATTTTTTTATCGATTTTTGAAGAAATGGATCTAATACTATCCAAATCCTTTAAAAAATCACGTTTTTGATTTAGCATATCAGGTATTGCATAATTTGAAAAAATCAAGATTAGGATACTGCTTATTTAATTTACAGTCAGCCATCAATTTTACTTTGTTTAGTAATGCAGTAGATTCAATATTGGATTGACTAAAATCAAATCTAGCTGTAGTTAGAGCAGCAGAATCAATTACAATACTACCTAAATGAACAGATATTTCAGATAATTTTTGGCTGCAATTTGGAACAATACCAAATAATTGCGCACTAACAGTTCTAATCATAGGGATTGAAGATGGAAGAACTTCAGGGATACTGCCAATATTAGAAATTCGCCTCATATTTTTTTTAACATGTAATAAAATTTCTAAAGAATAGACTATCAAGTGTTCTAGTTTCAAGGCATCAACTTGAATTTTATCGGATTCATTAAAATCATGAATTAAATCTTGGTTTAATTCTTTTAATTCAATTTGTTTACTAAAGAGAACATCAATGATGTCATCTAACAGATTTATAGAATATTCAAATCTTGGAACTAGTGTTACAGAGTGAGATGTATTTTCAACATCAATTGAATTAGCACTGTATTTTACCAACATATCAATTAGCACTACTAGATTTTGTATTTGAGGACGGTGTAACAAATAATTTAGTAACCACAGTTACACCCATCAACGGATACAATTTTGATTTTTTTTGAGTACTTGTGTAAAGGAATTTAGCTCTCAATTTTACCTAATAACAAATAGAGAATAATCATGGTAAATGAACATGTTTTGACAGTAAGCCTAGAAGAATTTGGATTAAGCAAGTATGAAGCACAGGCGTATGTGGCATTGATTGCAAAGGGCACAATTTCAGCAAGTGAATTAGCATATTATTCAGAGATTCCACGAACTAAAATTTATCCAACATTATTAAAATTGGAAAGTAAAAAACTAGCCATTATTTCAAAAAGCAAACCCATCATGTGTACAGCAATTGCTCCTGAAGATGCCTTTGACGGAATAATTCATGAGCAAATCAATAAAGTAAATGCAATGAACACATTGATTTCAAATTTAAAGAAAGCAAGTGAAGACAGTAGAAAATCACGAGGCTCTGAAGAAAAAAGATATTTTCATTTGAGTGCAAACAATGTCTTATCACAACTACAAACAATGATTGAAGGATCAAAATCATCAATCAAAATCATGACAGACCAATGGGGTTTTGAATTATTAGCTGAATGTAAAGGGCAATTATTATCAGTGCTACGTCGAAATTTAGAGGTTAAAGTTCTAGTACCATCATCTCAAATTTGTTCTGAATCATTTAGAATAATTCCTGACGGAGTAGAAATTAGAGCATCAGACATTACACAGAACTGTTTTATTTTTGATGAAACAGAATTACTAATGATAAATAATGAGAATGGTAAAGGTGCAATTTTTTCATCTACAGATATTTTAGGTATGAATCAAGAAAAAATATTTTCAAATATTTGGAAAAATGCAACAAAGACCAAAGCTTTGGCAGACATGACAAAAACTGAAGCACAAGAGATTTACAAAATTATTAAAATTGTCAATGAAGCAGGTCTACTATATTTATTAGACTCTGCAATGACAACTAAAAAATCAGAAGCAGACATGTTCAAACTTTTAGAAAAGAATGGAATTTCTTTAAAAACAAAAACACTAGATGATGTAATTGAGATTATTGATGCAGTGATGCAGATTACATGTTCAGGCCATGTTAATTTTGAAGCAAATACTAAAAATATAACAGTAGAATCAAAATTAAACAGTGGTCACTCTTTACCATGGGTATCAATTTTGAACGGATGTCTTCTGAAACAAGGGTACAAAACAAGAACAGTGTATCAAAATAATTCAAACAAGGGCGAAAAAGTCCTCATCAAAATAAGTAAAAATTAGAAAAATTATTTCATGGGTTTAAAATTACGGTTAAAATTTTTCTGAGATTCTTTATAGATAATATATAAAATCAAATGTGTTTTGGGAAAGGATTTTTTCAATAAATGCAGATATTGGATTTACTAATTTTTACTATCAATCATTTTGGTATTCTTGTCGAATTAGTTCAATAGTCTTAGAATCAAATTTTGCAAATAATTTGTTTAATTCTTCCTCACCTAATTCTTCATCATGAAACAGCATATACAATTTTGATTAGCATCTAGACATTCATTACATTAGCAAGTAAGAAACATGTACAAAATACTCAGTTTTCATACCTCAAAGTCATGAATAGGCTCAGTGAAATACGAAATTTATTGTCATACCAATAAATAATTCCAATCAAGAGGTAGACCATGCAGATAATTTCAATAGATTATATTCTAGAATGTATGAATGATGAAAAAAACTATTTTGGAGATTTATGGAAAACCTGTTTGAATAATAAAAAAAGATTCAACAGAACTAAACTAAAAGAAATTTTAAAAAAAATGGAAGTGTTGGGGTACATTAAGAAACACGGTTACAAAGATGACGCATATTATGTAAAATATTATCACTATTCAATGGAAGAAAATATTGGATTTATTAATAATATTATTTTCACATATGAATCTAAAATAAATTCAACAATAAAGAAGTTGGAAAATAGAAAAATATTTGTAGATATATCAAAAGGTCTTATTTCAAGTAAATTTAACAAATATACAAAATCAGATTATGAATTATTGCTAACTAACATGTTAGGCATGTTTGAATTAGCATCATCAATTCTGTGGACCAAGGAAAATAGTGATGATGAAAGATTAAAAAAAGAATTGAAAAATTGTTTTAAGCAAATTAATGAGTTTATGGCTGAAATAAATCAAAGATTACTTCAAGGTAGAGGGACAGAGGAGAGAATATTGTTACAAAGGGACTTTACCAGTAAAATTCCAAAAGCAGGACATCTCAAAATCTAAAATAAATTATCAAGTGTCACTAGAGACACCCATTAGATCCTCATCATAGAATGCCTCTAGTAACAATTAACATTAAATTTTTCACATATACAATATCTTCTATTTGTTTGAATGATAAGAGAAACTATCAATTTTATTTCTAAATACTAAAATCAGCCTAAAATCAAGCATCATAATCTTGATTGAAGAAAAACTTGAATCCATAGGTGTCAAACTTCCAAATCCACCTACACCTGCAGGATCATATGTACCTGTGATAAGAACTGGAAATTTGTTATTTATCTCAGGTCAAATTCCAATGGAAGACGGAAAGGTAATTTTTACAGGAAAGGTTTCAGATGACAATCTAGAGACTGCACAAAAATCTGCAAGAATGTGTGCAATTAACATTATTGCTCAGATAAAAAGAGAATTAGGAAGTTTAGATAAAGTTACAAAAATTGTAAAACTTTCAGGATTTGTAAATTCCATGCCAGATTTTACACAGCATCCCAAAGTCATCAATTCAGCATCAGATTTACTCTTTGAAATATTTGGTGAGAAAGGAAAACATTCCAGAGTTGCAGTAGGAGTAGCTTGTCTACCATTAGATTCAATGACTGAAATAGATGCCATTGTAGAATTTTTAGAATAATTAATTTGGAAATTATCTTAAATAGATTTTTGAAATAATATTAGATAAGAGGAAAAATATGAGTTGTCCAGAATGTAATCACGAAAAAGGGAAATGTGAATGCCTATGTTGTTGCTCAATTTCAAAGATAGGTTGTGTGTATTGCATTCTACCCGTATTAGGATATAGACAGATTAAGAAAATTCTAAGAAAAAGAAAGTAGATAAAAAAATTCAAGATTAAGAGGATTACCATACATTTGTAGAAACGATTCATATACAGTTATGATTGATGGATAGAAATGCTAAAGGTTTCATTGTTTATGTTAATTATAGTTTCAATGATTTCAACGTCAGCTTTTGCAGAAACAACTTTAGAATTAGAAGTGTCTTCAGAAGAAATCAAGTCATTAGATTCAATATGGATTTCAGGAAAAATTACAGATGTATCGCAATTCAAGCCAGTAAAACTTAGAATTATCGGTCCAGATGGAGCACTAGTTTTTGCCCCACAATTAGCAATTGAAGATAATGGTGAATTTAAAAAATTATTAAACCCACCAAGTTTCAAAGCAGGCACGTATTTGGTATCTGCAAGTCATGATGATACGGTAATTATTGCATCCACTCAATTTACAGTCATAGCACAAGAAATTCCAAGAAATATTATTCCAGAATCAACCCAAGAGACAGCATTAGAGAAAGAACCGACAATCATTTCAAATGGGATTTCAATTACAGCTGATGCAATAAATGGTTCAGACGTAATTATAATTACAGGAAACACAAGTTTCAGAGATTCAGAGATTACATTAATCGTAAATTCTCCCATTGGGAACTTGATAACCATAGCACAAGTGACTCCAGGAATTTATGGAGATTTTGAAGCTCAAATTAAGGTAGGAGGTCAAATGTGGAAAGAAGATGGAATGTATACAATTACTGCAAATCAAGGAGCCTCATCAGAGTATAAAGAATCAATTCAAGTTGAAATTAAAGATGGTTTGGTAGTTCCTGAATTCGGAGTCATCGCATCACTTGTTTTGGCAATATCAATAATTTCAATTATTATTGTTTCATCAAAAACAAAACTTTCCATACTACCTAAATTTTAAATTAATTAAAATAAATTAAACAATTTTTTGTAATTTTCATTTTAGTTTGTAAATAGTGAGTCCTGTAAATCTTTTTAATAAATTTTAAAATTATTGTTGCTCTATTTTTTTATTTAATTCTGTAATGAATTGTTTAATTTTTGGTTTAGGAACAACTGCACCACATGCTTTATCATGACCACCACCAGATCCGCCAAGACTGGTTGCTAAAAGATTAACAATTTTACCCAAGTGAACTTTACAATTCTTTGAACCTCTAACTGAAACAGCATAAATTCCATGATCTACACGTTCTTTGTATGCAACACCAACATCTTTTCCAGACAAACCCATAACAAAATTAACTGCACCACTGGCACCAGCATCTAAAATTTCCATATAGCCAAGGTTTTTCATAGTTTTCATTCCTACCTTTACTTTGGCAATCATTCTTGATAATTTCTCTACTTGAATTTGGGCAAATTCAAAAGTATTTGGAATATCATGAGGGAATTTAGATTCTGCCAATTCCTCAACCAAGTATTGTAAGTAATCAGGTTCTCTTTGATGGCCGACAATATTGTATGTCATTACTGTTGCACTAATCAAAGCAAATTGTCTGTCATAGATTTGAAGTAGTTTTGAACCAATTGGTCTATCTTCCATGTAATCAGTAATAGCTGCACATGTTGCAACGAATGATGCATGATCATTGAGTTTTGATTTGTATGCATTGTATACTTGAACAGTAGTACATTCATTGATATCATGAATAACTTTAACCTTAATTTTTTCTAATGCTTTTACAACTACAGGATCAATATCATGATGGTCAATGTAAGTAACTGAAACTTTATTTTTTCTCAGTCTTGTCATAATATCAATAAATTCATCTTGAGTTTTTTTACTTAAACCCAAATCACATATGAATAAAGATTTTAATTTTTCATCTGAAACAACTTGATTTAATGCCTCCATCTGTCCAGGATAATCTACAAGAATTGCATCGCCGCCAAATGCTTGACGAATAAGAGCAGCAGAACTAATTCCATCGCAATCTTCCTTATGAGAAATACAGATTAGTTTAGTTCGCTTTGATGCAGTTATTGATTTAGATGCTGTTTTTTTGGTTACTTTTTTAGCTGTTACTTTTTTAATTACTTTTTTAGCTGCTGTTTTTTTGGTTACTTTTTTAATTACTTTTTTAGCTGCTGCTTTTTTGGTTACTTTTTTAGCTGTTACTTTTTTAATTACTTTTTTAGCTACTGTTTTTTTGGTTTTAGAGGATACCAATACAGATTCAAAAATCACAAACCCTCATTTAAATGAAGAATGTAAAATTAAAATTTTCTAAATGGTTTTTTGATACTTTGGTTTACCAATGAACTTGAATCAAGATATACATCATATAGCGATAATCCTTCCATTTGGGTTTGATTATCGATTTCCTGAATTTTTTTGAGTTCTTCAGATGAAGCATTTAGTACCAAGTCATCTAATTTTTTCAAATGTTCTCGCTCTTTAGGAGTCATTAAGTTTTGATTAAAAATTATCATTTATGACCAAAAGTTGCCATATTAGACTAATTACTAAACTTCATAGACATGATTTTGGCGAAAATATAATAAAAGATTTACAGTAGGCTCAACATGGAGACAAAAAATATCGGTCTACGAGGAATTGAAGTTGCAGATACCAAAATTTCAAACATAGATGGAGAGAAAGGCAAGCTCATTTATCGTGGATTTGATATACTAGATCTTACAAAAAATTCAACCTTTGAAGAAACAGCATATCTATTACTTTATGACAAATTACCCACTAAACAACAATTAGACGAATTCAATACAAAACTCATTGATGCAAGATTCATCCCTAAACAAATGCAAAAAAATATGGAAAATTGGAGAAAAGATGCAGATCCTATGGACATGCTTCAAGCATTCGTAGCAGCACTTGCAGGGTATTATGATGAGGAGTTTTCAAATAAAGAAGCAAGCTACGATAAAGCAATAAATCTAATTGCAAAAGTTCCCACAATCATTGCCAGCTGGCATAGAATTAGAAATGGGTTAGCAACAGTAGATCCGGATCCAACACTTAGTCATGCTGCAAATTTTCTATACATGATGTTTGGTGAAAAACCAGATCCAGAAGTAGAAAAAATCTTTGATGTCTGTTTGATTCTTCACGGAGATCATACATTTAACGCATCAACTTTTACTGCCAGACAAGTTGCATCAACAAGAGCACACATGTATTCAGCAGCCAGTGCAGCAATTGGAGCATTAAGTGGAGAATTACATGGAGGAGCCAATACAGAAGTAATGAAAATGTTGTTAGATATTGGAGAAGTAGAAAAAACAGAGGAATGGATTAAAAAAGAGATGAGTGTAGGTGCAAAAATTATGGGAATGGGACATGCTGTGTATAAAACATACGATCCTAGAGCACAAGTGCTAAAAGAGCTATCAAGAAAACTTGCTGAAAAAACTAAAGACCCATGGTTTGAGATAACAGAAAAAGTAGAAACGATTACCATTTCAGAAATGAAATCACAGAAAAATAGGGAAATTTATCCAAACGTGGATTTGTATAGTGCCTCACTGTATTACATGTTAAAAATCCCATTAGATCTCAACACACCAATTTTTGCGATTGCAAGAGTTGTAGGGTGGGCAGCACATATCATTGAAGAAAAATTTGCAGAGGCTGCACCAAAAACAGCACTATACAGACCTAAAGCAGTCTATGTTGGAAAATATTGTGGACCACAAGGTTGTGAATATCAAACATTAAACTTGAGAAAATAAATTTAATTTCTTGTGCTTAACCAATCTTTGGCTTTAGAGTTTACATCATGTTTGTATAACACTTCAAAAACCATATCATAAAATGTGATACCTTTTTTCTGAGCCTGAACATCAAGCCACTTAATTCCATCTGCTAATTCTGGATCATATTCGGAGAATTCTACTAATTCATCAACCATTTTTGAGAAAAATGCGTGTGACTCAATCATATGTATCTCTCTTAATCCTGGATCATAAGCAAGGGATTCAAAATATATTAACAAATTAGTCATGCTTTTCGAGTTTTATTTTAGTCACAATACCAAAAGGTGTTTTTAAACTCCCCGTATTTCAAGATTATTTATCTGTATAATTTGAAAATTAAAAATAGCACCACATGAATAAAAAAAGAATGATAGAAAAAATGAACCAGACACTTTTAGATAGAGGTTTACAAATTGCAGATAAACTTCAAGATGAGGTTTTGTTTGGAAAAAATAATTTTGAAAAAAATCTTCACGGTTTTTTAACAGTTGCTGAATTATTAAATAGAAAAAAAGATATTTCATGGGCTAAAGCAGAATTGTTAGGGGAGTTTTATGAATACGCTCCAAAATATAGGAAATTAAGTTGTAAATTATTTAAAAATAATAAAGTAATAATATTCAAAAATAAAACACGGTTTTCAGAATACGAAGTGTTTGCATCATTACTCACATTAGAACATATGATGGAGGATAAAAATAGGGAGGTAATAGAATATGATATGGAAGTAAAAGAACACTTTCAAAAAGAAATTAGTGAAGAAATAGTAGGACAGTATAGTTTAATTCTTACTAAACCATCCATAAGAGGATTATTTGCAGGAGCAAAAGTGGAATTTATTTCTAGATTGAATTCTATGATCAATGAAATTACTTATGGAAAAATTCCAAAGAGTATATTTGAAAAATTTCAAGAGAATGTAAATTCATTGTTAGCAGAATCCAATCCAATTGCAGTAAGTGAATTAAACATAGCCATTGAAAGTCTAGGGCAATCAGAAGATCCTGCAAGAATCACACATGTTGCTCATGCATGTAAAAGATTAATCAGATCTATTGCAGACGAAGTATTTCCAGATAAAAATGAAAAATACAAGATGAAAGATGGAAAGGAAATACAGGTAGGAAAAGAACAGTATTTGAACAGATTAGAAGCATTTGTAGATGATATAGATTCAGAAAACAGAAAATACCTTCTCAAAAAATTAAAACTATTAAGAGATCTCTATGGCGAAACACCAGAATCAATCAATAAAGGAACTCATGATATTATTTCAAATAAATCTGCAGAATTAGCTGTAATTTACAGCTATATCATTTTAGGTGAAATTATTATGGAAAAAAAGAAAGAACCAATATGATGATAAAAAACTCATTTTCCATAATGTGTATTAACAAAAGACCACTTTTTGGTTGACAATTGGACCATGTTTTTTATTCAGATGGAAATGCAAAGAGAGTTTCATGGTTAATTCAAACAAATGATTCAATTATTGATCAAAGCAGAGAACATGTAGATATTTACAAAGATAAAATTTCAAATATCCAATCAAAATATGTTGCACTCCACATAGGATTGTTTTGGGGAATTGGAGTCTTTGTGATAAAAAACGATGATCATCTCAAAATAAAACTAGATGATAAAATTATGTTTGAGCAACTAACCACTAATTTAAAAATCAAAGATGAGTTTATTCAAGATCGAATTAAATTCATCAATCAATTAATTGTACAGAGGGAATTAAAAATTGAATTTAAATTAATTTTACAAAAAGATAATTTAGCAAATAAAACACTTGATGCAAAAGAAATTAAGACCAAAAACGAATAGTTACTTGGTGAGATCTCATTTGCAGTTTGTAATTATTCTACAGTGATGATAAATAAAAGAAAGAATTGTTCAACTTCATTGACAACACTTGATGTTCAAATAGAGTGATCTTATGGTATTTTCAAAGGATTTCCAATTATGTTGAAATAATTACAAAAATAACAGAAAAATGATATTTTGAAAATTATATTTTTGGTTATTTTAATAATTAAAAAAATGATTCCTGAGGTGTAAAAAAATTCAAATCATTCGTATTTTCAACGATTAGATTTATTTACTATACAGTAAGTCATGGATCAATTATGACAAGTATAGACAAAGCTGGAATGGTAATTGCAGTTACAATTACAGCTATATTCTTAGCAATTGCAGCCTCTATGGGTGCAGTTCAAGACACTCCAACAAATACAACTCCAGTAGCTTCTGCTCCAATAGTTCCAACAGAAACTCAAACAGAACAATTTGGTGCAGATATTGCTGAAAAAGTGAAATCTGGAGAGATGATAATTGAGGAGGAAACTGTGGTAATTGAAGATGAAATAAGCATCGAGGCAACTAATGAAAAAGAAACCACGATGGATGAAACCATGATGGATGAAACCATGATGGATGAACCAGTAGGACCAACAACACATAGTGTTGATATTCCAAAAGGTACTTCAGTTCCAGGATGTGAAGAAAGCAATTCATGTTTCTTACCAGAAGACATCACAGTCAACATGGGAGATACAGTAGAATGGATTAATGTCGACACAGCAGCACACACAGTAACTGGCGGTAGTCCAGCAAATGGCCCATCTGGCGTATTTGATAGCAGTCTAGTCATGGTAAGTGCATCTTTTGCATTTACATTTAATGACGCAGGCAGTTACGATTACTTTTGCATGGTTCATCCATGGATGATTGGCAGTGTTACAGTGAACTAATAAAAAAATCCTTTTTTCTTATTTTATTTGATTTTTCCTTATCGTTCTATTATATGCCACACCAAATCTGTGTGTTTCATCTCTAGCGTATTGAAGAATTTTCAGAGATGCTTTGTATTTTGGAATTATGATTGGATTTTTATTTTTAGGCAAATAGACTTCTTCATTTTCTTTAGCCAGAGATACACAAGGTAAATTCAAACCAAGTGATTCTAAGGCATTCATTGCAGAACTAAGTTGTCCTTTACCACCATCAATTACAATTAAATCAGGAAGTTCAGAATTTTCCTCCAGTAATCGATAGTATCGCCTCTTGACAATTTCCTCAATCATTGCAAAATCATCTCGTCCCGAAATTGTTTTTATTTTGAATTTTCGATATCCAGATTTATTTGGAATACCACCAACAAATCTTGACATTGACCCAACTGCAAATTCTTCACCATGGTTAGAAATATCAAAGCATTCAATGATATTTGGAATGACATCCAAATTTAGAATTTCTTTTAGTTCAACCAATCCAGGGTCACCTCCTTTTGAATGAATTAATTTGATATTTTTCAAAATTAGATGAATAATGTCTTTTTTCTTGCCTTTTGTAGGGAGTAAAATTTGGACATTAAATCCAGATTGTTCTGAAAGTAATGATTCTAATAATTTTTTATTTTCAGGTAATTCGCTAACCAGAATAAATTTTGGAATTGGATGTGTTGAATAATACTGAAACAAGAAATTTGAAAATGAATTATCTCCAACCAAATCAAAAAAGAATTTGTCACTATCTCTAATTACACCATTAATCATTCTAAAATTCATTACAGCAGCAGATTGTTCTTGTATACCTATACCGAAATATTCCTCATCAGAATTTTCAACATATTCCATTTTTTGTTTAGTTTGTAGACTTCCAAGTCTAATCAGTGTGTCACGAATATCTTTTGCACGCTCAAATTGTTGTGATTCTGCAGCTTGCTGCATTTCTTCTTCTAATTTTTTTGTAAAAATTTTAGTTTTATTTTTCCCTTTAAGCACATCTTCTAATGCTGCAACATGTTTAGGGTATCTATCTTGTGCATCTTTAAATTCACATGGACCCTCACAATTTCCTAAATGGTATTCTAAACAAACTTTTTTTGGAAGAGTTTTACAAATTCGTATTTGAAATGCCTTTCTCAAAGTACCAATTGTAAGTAATTTTGAACTACCTTGAGTAAAAGGGCCAAAAGTTTTTCCTTTTCCCAGAAATTTTCCATCCCTAGTTCTTCTTGAAACTAATAATCTAGGAAATTTTTCATCAGAGATTCTAAGGTAGGTGTATCTTTGTTGATCTTTTAATTCAATATTGAATTTAGGCCTATACTTTTTGATCATGTTTGATTCTAAAAGAAATGCTTCACTTTCATTATCAGTTAAAACAAATTCAATATCAGAAATATTTTCAACTAATTTCTGAGTTTTATAATTTTGATTTTGGTTAAAATAAGACTTGACCCTATTTTTCAAATTCTTTGCTTTACCAATATAGATAATATTCCCATCAGAATCCCTCATCAAATAAATTCCAGGATCAGTAGGGAGAGTGATTTTTGAAATATCAAAAGTCATTTTTTTAATAATTTCTTTAGATATTTTCCAGTGTAACTTCCAGGTGCTTTTGCAACATCTTTTGGAGTGCCAGTAGCCACAACTTTACCACCTTCATCACCACCTTCAGGACCAAGATCAATTATCCAATCAGAATTTTTGATAACATCCATGTTATGTTCAATTACAACCACAGTATTTCCCAAGTTTACTAGACGATTAAGGACATCTAATAATTTTTGGACATCTGCAAAATGTAAACCCGTTGTAGGCTCATCTAAAATGTAAAGTGTTTTTCCAGTTCCTCGCTTTGATAGTTCTGATGCAAGTTTAACTCTCTGAGCCTCACCTCCAGATAGAGTGGTAGAGGATTGTCCAAGTTTGATATATCCCAATCCAACATCATACATAGTTTGTAAAGTTCGTTTTATTGTAGGAATATTCTCAAAGAAATTTAATGCTTCATAAACAGTCATACCCAGAATATCAGAAATATTTTTTCCTTTGTACAATACAGACAAAGTTTCAGTGTTGTATCTTTTTCCTTTACATTCATCACATTTTACATAAACATCAGACAAAAACTGCATTTCAATTTGCTTCACACCATCTCCATCACATGCAAAACACCTACCAACAGCAACATTAAATGAGAATTGTCCTGGTGCATATCCACGTTCTTTTGATAATGCGGTATTTGCATAAAGTTCTCTAATAGGAGTAAAAGCACCAATGTAAGTTGCAGGGTTTGAACGTGGGGTTCTACCAATAGGGGATTGATCGATGGCAATTACTTTATCAATATTTTCCAAACCAGAAATTTCTTTATGTGCACCAGACCTAACATTTGATTTGTAAAAATGATTTTCTAATGTTTTTAATAGAACATCATTAATCAGAGTAGATTTTCCAGAACCAGAAACTCCAGTTATAGAAACAAAAAGACCCAAAGGAATTTCAATATCAATATCTTTTAAATTATTTTCAGAAGCTTTCTTTATAATTAGAGAACCTGAAGGATTACGAACTTTATCAACTAAATTAATTAATGAATTGTCTTTTAGATATGCACCAGTTACAGATTTGTTATCTTTAAGAATTTGATTTACAGTACCTTCAAAAACAACGTTTCCACCATGTACACCTGCACCAGGACCTAAATCGATCATCCAGTCTGAATTTCGTATAACTTCTTCGTCATGCTCTACAACAATGACTGTATTTCCCAGATTTCGTAGCTTATTTAGCGTTTTAATTAGTCGGGCATTATCTCGTTGATGTAATCCAATTGTAGGTTCATCAAGCACGTATAATACTCCAGTTAAATTAGAACCAATCTGAGTTGCCAATCTAATTCGTTGTGATTCACCACCAGATAATGTTGAACTTAATCTATTTAACGTCAAATAATTCAATCCAACATTCATTAAAAATTCAAGACGTTCTCTAATCTCTTTTAGAACATCCCTTGCAATGTATTGTTCATTTTCAGTTAATTTTAGTGAAGAAAAGAAATCATAGCAATGATCAATAGACATATCACATACATCAATTATTCCTTTTTCGTTAATTTTAACTGCAAGAGATTCAGGTTTTAGTTTTTTACCATTACATGAATTGCATGGAGTGTCTCGCATGAATTGTTTTAACCATTCTCTTTTTGATTCAGAATCAGTTTCCATAAAAGTTCGTTGCAAATTAGATAAAACACCTTCAAACGTATTTGTAGATTGCCAAGAAGAATCTCCAGATTTTGAACGATATGTAAAATCAATTAAATCATCTGTACCATGTAAAATTATTTTAAGATGTTTGGGTTTTATTTTATCAAAAGGAGTCATTAAATCAAAACCAAATTTTTTCCCTACGGCTTTTAATGCTTGACGTCTGAATGCAGAAAATCTTCCACTCCAAGGAACAATTGCACCATCCAAAATAGATTTAGTTTTATCAGGTACAACTAAATCTTCATCAAACTCCATCTTTACTCCCAAACCATTACATGTTTTACACATACCAAAAGGGGAATTAAATGAAAAAGATCTTGGCTCTAATTCACCTACAGTTAATCCACAATAAGGACACGAGTTGTTTTGTGAGAAAATCTTTTCAGATTTTTCAGTCGCAATCATTACATCCCCTTTAGAGGCTTTGATTGCAGTCTGTATAGCTTCAAAGAGTCTTGATCTCTCAGATTTTTCAGCAATAATTCTATCAACTACAATTTCAATATTGTGCCATTTTTGCCTATCAAGAGGAGGAATGTCATCATCCAGGCTCAAAATTTCACCATTTAGGCGTATTCTAGAATATCCATCCTTTTTGATTTGTTCAAATAATTTTTCATATGTTCCTTTTTTTCTCTGAACAATAGGGGCCAAAACGAAAATTTTTTTCCCCAGAAAATCTTTGAGAACAGAATCGCATATTCGTTCTATTGATTGAGTGGATACTTTACGTCCACAATTAGTACAATAAGGAATACCAATTCTTGCAAATAACAATCTCATGTAATCATAAATTTCTGTAGTAGTTCCAACAGTAGAACGAGGATTTTTGCTGGTAGTTTTTTGTTGTATAGCAATTGCAGGGGAAAGACCTTCAATTGAATCAACATCAGGTTTATCCATCATTTCTAAAAATTGACGTGCATATGAGGAAAGAGATTCAACATATCTTCTCTGCCCTTCAGCATAGATAGTGTCAAATGCTAAGGTAGATTTTCCAGAACCAGATAATCCACTAATTACAACTAATTTATTTTTTGGGATATCAATATCTAAATTTTTTAGATTATGGTGTCGTGCACCTCTAATTTTTAATTTATTTTCTGTCATTTTTATATTCAATCTCCTTTTCTAGTCTTTTTATTCTATCTCTACATTCAATTGCACGTTCAAAATCCAACTCTTCAGAATACTTTTTCATTTGAGCATCCAAATCAATTACTTCAGTTGTAAGATCATGTGTAGATTTTAGTTTTGAATCATCTAAAGCAACTTCTTGAACTGGGACAGACTTGATAATAGTTCTAGGAATAATATTATGATCTTTATTATATTGAATTTGTTTTTCTCTACGACGTTTAGTTTCACTCATAGTATTTTTCATAGATTGTGTTGTTTTATCAGCATACATTATGACAGTACCATTCACATTTCTTGCAGCTCGACCACACGTTTGAATTAAACTTGTAAAATTTCTCAAAAATCCTTCCTTGTCAGCATCTAAAATTGCAACTAGTGAAACTTCTGGAAGATCCAAACCCTCTCGGAGAAGGTTAATGCCCACAAGAACATCAAATTCACCTAATCGTAATTGCCTCAGTATCTCAGTTCTCTGTAATCCTTCGATTTCCGAATGCATGTATCTAACTCGAATCTGTTTTTTTGAAAGATATTCAGCCAAATCTTCAGCCATCCTCTTAGTCAAAGTTGTGACTAAAACTCGTTCAGAATTAGCAGATCTTTTGTTAATTTCCTTGATCAAATCATCCATCTGATTTTTTGTAGACCTAATCTCAACTTGGGGATCAAGTAAGCCAGTAGGCCTTACAAGTTGCTCGATAATATGAGATGAGGTTTTTTTCTCATATTCAGAAGGAGTTGCTGAAACAAAAATTGTATTTTGTATGTATTCTTCAAATTCTTCAAACTTTAGTGGGCGATTATCAAATGCACTAGGTAGTCTAAACCCATATGTAATTAACTGATTTTTTCTTGAACGGTCTCCCTTGTACATTCCGTGAAGTTGTGGTAATGTCACATGAGACTCATCAATTACCAAGAGATAATCATCACCAAAAAAATCCATTAGACAAAATGCTTTTTCACCTGCTTTTCTTCCATCAAAATGTCTAGAGTAATTTTCAATCCCAGAACAATACCCCAATTCTTCAATCATTTCCAAATCATATTTTGTTCGCATCTCTAGTCTTTGTTTTTCTAATTCATTTAATTCAGGCAATCGTTTTTTTAATTCATTACTAATTGATTTAACAGCGGTTTTACGAACATCTTTTGCAACAATATAGTGTTTTGCAGGATAAATTTTCATTTGTGATACTTTCTTTTTTTCATTCAAGGAAACATGATCTAAAATAGCAATTTTTTCTACCTCATCTCCAAACATAGAGATTCTAACTAAATCTTCAGAATATGCAGGGGTGACATCAATAGTATCCCCTTTAACTCTAAAATTTCCAGGTGCTACTTCAGTATCATTTCTTTCATATCTTGCATCTACAAATCGTCGAATTATTTCACTTCTTTTAATTTCATCACCTGTGTTAATTGTAACAGCTAAATCCCCCCAGTCCTTTGGATTACCAAGAGAGTAGATGCAAGAGACAGTAGATACAATGATTGTAGGTTCCCCTGAAAGCAACATTGCAGTTGCCTCTAATCTCATCTTTTCAATTTTTTCATTGATTTGTGTATCTTTTTCAATATAGGTATCTGTTTGAGGAAGATAGCTTTCAGGTTGATAGTAATCATAGTATGATACAAAATAGCCAACATTGTTTTTTGGAAAAAATTGTTTTAGTTCAGAATAAAGTTGTGCTGCAAGAGTTTTGTTATGAGAAATTACTAGTGTATTTTTTCCAGTTCTTTCAATAACATTTGCCACAGAAAAAGTCTTTCCACTTCCAGTAACTCCAAGTAATGTTTGAACAGTTCCTTTCTTTACGCCTTTTACCAAGGAATCAATAGCTTGGGGCTGATCTCCAGTAGGGACATAGTCAGATGCCAATTCAAAATGAGATATTTGTTCCAACAGATACAATCGCTGAAAACTGAACTTATAGCTAACGTTTGTCAAATAAAAACAACAGGTCAACAAAGTATCAATTTAGAAAATTTAGAAAGCAATCATCTAAGAATCAAATCTAAAAATAATTAATTGGATTTTAATGAATTCAGACTCACCATACAGGCTCATCAATCATTTGAAGACCAGATTCAGATACCTCAAAACCCATAATTTTCAAAGTTTCAAGAGCAGATGTGGATTTTTTTTCTAGGATTTTTTGTGCCAAATCCAATCTTTCTTCAGGTCTCATGTTCTGACCAATTTTGTATTTGCCATGGATTGTTTGAGGGGTAACTTTGAACACACTTACAGCATCTAAAACTCGCATATCAGATTGAATTGGGTCATACTGTCCTTCAGGCTGATATTTTTTCATCAATCCATTTAGAGCAAGTGTCTTTTCTTCTCTATCAGATACAAAAGAAGAAATTCCTTTTATTACAACGCTGATGTATAATGTGTCAGCTAGAGATGCATTATGTGGGTCTTCAAAATAAGATGGCAGAAATTCTAATTCCCTATCAGCCTCAAATCCAACCTTATCGTTTCTAGAAATATTATCTAACTTTTCACCCTTTACATGAGAATGCATGTAAACTGCATCATTAAGAAATACAAAGTTCATAGGAATGATTTGTGGAAATCCATTCTCATCTATACTTGCTATACGTCCAACATGTTCTTCATTCAAAAATTCTTTTATTTTATCATATGATTTAATCTGAAGAATACCAGTCAACTGCATAAATTAATTCAGTAAAATAATATTATAAATCCAGAGTATGGAAATCCCTAAAATATAAGGTAAATAAAAAATTACTATGAATGATCCATATCTAAATGATTTAAGAGATGATTTTAATGGATATTCCAATCAATTAAAAAAATTAAAAGCAAAATTGTTGAAAAGTGATTCTCCAGAATTACAAGCAGGAATCATCAAACAGATTGACTCTATAGCAAACAAGATGGAGAATAATCAAAGACAGTCAGTAAAGGTAACTAAATCCAGGATTAAAGAAAGGAAAGCAAAATCAAAGAGATAGAATCATTCTTCATCATCTAATTCTTTGGCCATTGTCTTAATTTCCAAGATTCTACATTCTAATTCATTACATTCAGTTTTAAAATCTGTGCCCATAGAGTATCATTACAAAAATAATCAAAAGCAAACAACATTCTAAAACTTGACTTTTTTCATCCAAATTCTTCATTAATGTAAATTGCTAAATTTAGGATTAATTGAACATAATAAATGAGTAAAATTGATGAAGAGCGAGAAAAAGCAGTCAACACAGCTCTAAATCTTTTAGAAGAATGGGGCTCTGCATCAAAATTCATCTGGTTTAGGGAATTACATAGAATTACAGAAATTGACAAAGGGTTACTTCGAAATATTCTCAATGAGTTAAAAAAATCAAAAGAAGTTAAAGAAATGCACGGGACAAATAACAGAATATTTTTCTGCCTCAAAAAATATTACATAAAATGTAGAGATGTAGAATATAGATTCAAAGGAAAACAAATAATGTTAAAGGATGGAAGTAAAACAAAAATTATTCAAGGTTCAACTAATGCAACAGAACGAACTAGAAAAAGAATAGAAAAACAAAAAAACAAACGTAAATCTAAATCATTTACAAAAAAGAATAGGCCAAATAAATTATAAAGAATCTTCAGATTGTCGTCTTGCAAAATTTGATTCTGCCCGTTTTAGTTTAGATGATTCTGCCACATCTTCAGTCATATCAAATAGATTATGTAATTCCATATCAGGAGTCAATTCATCTTCTTTTTCATCATCTAAATCAGATTCAAGATTAGCCAAGATATCCACATTTTCTTCTAAAATATCAAGGCATTTTTTTACTGATTCAGGAAGGTCTTCATCCATTACAATATCTAAAACGAGGTAAACTAAATGATTTACTGTTAGTTATAGTAAAGAACGTCTTATTGTTTGGCCTTGGCCTTGGCTTTTTCACGTAATACTGGCATTACATGAGTTGCAAATTTGTCAATAGACCCAAAGTAATTCTTACCCCAGAATCTAATTACAAAGTGATTTACACCAGCATCCATGAATTTCTCAAATACTGGAATTATATCTTCAGGAGTACCAAGTGCAATTGAAGAACGAGCAACATCATCAGGTAATTTTGTTGCAGCCTCCCTCATCTTTACAATCCAAGATTGGTCTGACATTGAATATTCTGTAAAGTATTTTACAAAATCAAATCCTTCAATTTCTTTAATATTATGAACTCTTAAAATTTCAGGCTTGAATAAACTAACTTTTACTGCTTCTTTCATTTTGGCCCATGATTGTTCCGCATCTTCAGAAAAGTACACATCAATATCAAGTGCAAATTGGAAATTGTCTTTTTCTTCTTGTGTTCTATTATTTTCATCCATTGATTTTTCAATTTGCGCTTTATGATCTGCAAAGAGGTCAGGAGTGTAACCAATTGGTAGCCAACCGTCACCTAATTTTCCAGTCATTGCAAGTGTACGTTTACCACCTGCTGCCATGTATGTTGGTGGACGTGGTTTTCTAATTGGTGGTGCTTGTAAACATGCACCTTCTAATTTGTAATATTTACCATCATAGCTAACTGTGTTATCTGGAGTTGATTCGTATAATTTATGAATAACTTGAATTTGTTCTTCCCATTTTGAAACTGGTTTCTCAAACGGAATACAAAATTCTTTTAGATTTTGTGCCTCACCTGCCCCAATTCCTAAAATTGCTCTACCTTTAGAAATCCTATCAAGAGAAATTGTAGCTAGGGCAATATTTGATGGATGTCTTCTAATTGCATCAGTTACACATGTACCAATCTCAACATTCTGTGTAACTGCAGCAATTGCAGATAACATAACCCAAGGATCCAAAACAATTGCATTTTTCCATTGTGGGACGTTTGTGTGGTCCATATAGAAAATTGAATCATAACCGGTTTTATCGGCAAGTATACAGGCGGTTAAAATTTGATCTTCAGTATATCCGGCTCTTGCAACGTTTAAGCCGTTTTGAATACCAAATTTCAATGTTTTATCTGCCAAGTACATTTACGTCAGATTATTAGAATAAAAAGTTTCATCAAGCTGCCAATTTCGCAGTTTAACAAGAAAATAGAAAAAAAGTAAAAAATATTGAATTTTTTACAAATTACCTGCTTTGATATCTTCAAGACACTTTACGACATCGTCTTTGGATATTGGAATTGGGTTTGGATCCAAATGTCCTCTATCGGTCATTACAGTGTCAGCAGCTTCTGAAACATCAGCTTTGAGTTCTAATTTATCAAAACCTAGTTTTGCCATAGCCTCTTTGAATCTATCATAGAAGATTGAATTGTTATGCTTGTGTGCGACGGTGGTACAAGAGGATAATGAATATCCGTGAGGTATACCTTCATTTGAGAACACATAGGACAATGCATGTCCTAAAGTGGTAGAGCAATTACCAAAGCCCATTCCAGATAACATTGATCCATATGGATAGTTTTCTGGTTTGTCATTCATAATTGCATCATATAGAATCTCAAATGCTTGTTTACACAGAGTTCTTGTCAAGTCATTACCGAGTTTGCTATCATAGCCTTCAGTAGCTTGAGCACATGCATCACAGACAGAGCTTTTGAGGACTTGATCTGGAGTGCCATCCATAAAGTATGAATCAACTACAGCCATGTCAGCTAAAAATCTGTCTTCACGTAACAATTTCTTTTTACCATCAAATTTTAGAACACAATAAGTTGTCATTTCAGCTCCAGTTCCAAATGTTGTTGGAATTAAGATTTTTTCTACTCCAAAATCTTGTGCAGCATATTTTACAACATCCATTGAACTTCCACCACCCAATCCAATTAGAACAGAGGGTTTCTTTTCTTTGAATTCTGAAATCAGAGCATTGACATCGTCAATTGATGGTTCAGGTTTTACTTTATCATACAGCATATAATCCTGGATACCCATTCTTGCTAACCATTTGTCAGATAGTGCTGGCGGAACGGTTGTAACAACTAGGGCATTTTTTGGATATTCTGTTTGACCAAGTGCATCTTCTCCAAAGTTGATAACTTTTGGAATGCGAATTGTTTGCATAAATCAAAGGCATCATTGATTATTATTATATCTTGCATTATCGAAGATAGTATGATTATTCAAAATTTTAATGATTTGTCAACTACAGATAAGAAAAAGGATTGTTTAGAAATTTTAGAAGCAGGATTGCAAGCAGCAAATCCAGAAAACATCATTCCAAAATTTGTGACCCCCAATGAAATCAAAATTAACGGTAAATCTTTCAATCTTGAGAAATATTCAAGCATCTATTCAGTAGCTTTTGGTAAGGCAGGAGATACTATGACCAGAGCACTAAATGCAATAGTTCCAGTAAAAAGTGGAATTATAGTCATTCCTAAAGGCTCAAAATCAGTAATGAAAAGTAAAAAATTTCAAATTTTTAATTCTAGACACCCTAAACCAGACCAAACCAGTGTAAAGGCAGCAAAAGAAATTATGAAATTTGTTCAAAATAAGCGCAGTGATGAGTTAATAATTTTTCTAGTTTCAGGAGGAGGTTCATCGCTGTTAGCATTACCAGACGATATCACTCTAGAGGACAAGGTGCATGTCACAGATGTACTGTTGAAATCAGGAGCTACTATTCAAGAATTTAATTGTGTTAGAAAACATCTATCCAAAATCAAGGGAGGTAAACTTGTTGAGAATATGAAATGTCAAGGAGTAGGGTTGGTAATGTCAGATGTTGAAGGGGATGATCTTTCAACTATTGCATCAGGTACAACATACATGGATGACACAACATATGCAGATGCATTAGAAATCATTGCTAAATATAAAATAAGATGGAAAATGCCTGATGAAGTTTTAACACTTTTAGAAAATAGAATGAATGAAGAAGAAAAAGATATACCAAAAAAAGCTAGAATTGAAAATTACGTTATTGCAAATAATGATGATTGTTTGAATGAAATGAAAAATAGAGCAGAAAAAAGTGGATATACAGTTGATGTAATGCATATTTTTGGAGACATTAAAGAAGCAGTTACAAAAATACTTGAAAAAATTTCCGAGAGTGAAAAAACATGTATTATTTTTGGAGGAGAAACAACAGTCAAAGTTCTTGGAAAAGGAATGGGAGGAAGAAATCAAGAATTAGTTTTAAGATTGCTAAAAAATACACAGAAAATGAAAAAAATAGTAATTTCATCTGCAGGAACTGATGGAGTAGACGGTAATTCCATTTTTGCAGGAGCAATAACAGAGAATGTGAAAGTGGATTTAGATTTAATGAAAGGATTTCTCAAAAATAGTGATTCAGGGAGATTCTTTCAAAAACAAAAAGGGAACATCAAAACAAATCCAACCCACACAAATTTGATGGATATAGGCGTAATTTTAAAATAATTTTCAATAAGTTAAATGTAAAAATATTAAATTTTTTGATTTTAATTAAACAAATGATTACTCAAAAAGGAGAGCCCTTCAAATATCATAATTGCCTAATCATAGCATGGTAAAAAATAATCAAGGGTTTTGTAATGATATATCTTGTAAATGTGACTGTCATGAGGGATCAAGTTTTAGAAGAGGGAATAGGAAGAGACAATATTGCTAGAAAAACAATTCAATCCAGAAATGCTATACAATAGTGTGGTTCATTTCTACATTGACAAAAAAGGATATTCAAAAGATAAAGCAAATGAAATTGCCCAAACGGTAGTACAGAAAGAAGCTCAACGAAGAATTTGCAAGAATGAAAAATGTAAACACTTTTCACATGACCATGTTAGAAATGTAGAATCATGTCTAGCAAATAATTGTGAATGTAACGAATTTACTAAGTAAAATTACCCAACGAATTTTCTATTAATGGTTGTGCATTAATTCCTCTTTTACGCAAGTCCTCAGCAAATTCATTTACAAATCCATGTATCGTGTATACTTGTTCAGCTTCAGATTGTATAACCATCCGAATTAACTCAGGGTAATCACAATGATCACTAATTAGAATTGAATAATCAGTTCGCCTCCCAAAAGAATATTTCATAGATTGTGCCCATCCGCTAAATCCAATAGTTACAGCACCATACTTTGATTTCATATCTTGAACAAATTTATTTTTGCTAGACATCAACGGTGCAACCATAACCCAAGGCTTTTTTTCAAGTAAACCATTTTTTTCAGCCTCAGTATGTCCAATTCCATCATTTAGAGGTACACCAAATTTTTGATGTAATGTATTCATATCTTTTACCGAATCATGAAGATACAGTGGACCCCAGTGACCAAAAAATTGCGTAATTGTTTGTGCCTTGCCTAATTGGTATCCCATTAAAATTACTGGAACACCTTTTCCATAAAGTTCAGAAATTAATTCATTTACTTGTTTTAGAGTATCCTCAAGTTTAGGAAAAACAAATTCGGGTAGACCAAATGTGCACTCAGTGATTAGCGTTTTACATTTTGGGATTTTAGCTCCTTTTAGAAAACCACGATCTCTAGTGCAAACATCACCAGTATAGAAAATATCATCAAAAAGCAATCCTTTTGCACCTAAAATATGGCCGCTGTCAATCAGAGAGAAATTATCAAGGGATTCTACGTGATTTTCCATCTTAAATCCTCGCAGATTAGCTATTTCACTAGTCTCAATAGAGGATAGAATAGTTCCACCATTTTTTGATGGAAGATGATCAGAATGTGCATGAGATACAAAATTGATCCCATTAACGTCACTGTTTTTTGGATCCAAGTAAACTTGCTTGCCACCAACATCACATAGGATTCCATTTTTTGTCATCCTGACTTTGCTAGGCAATGAAAACAAAATTAGTTGGATTTGATATAAATTGCAGGTTTAATCAATGTGAACCGTAGATCGGCTACCTAGAAATCATCAATATTTTACCTGATGATTCATTAAACTAGCCATTCAGATCCATGAACCATCAAGTATCATTA
>WASW01084167.1_pt1 | contig 33164 bp, 24 predicted proteins | sample 5698521 | NCBI WGS metagenome assembly WASW01 (sample SAMN11175560, study PRJNA528189) | sponge metagenome | isolation source: marine sponge | host: Leucetta | place: Antarctica: Western Antarctic Peninsula, King George Island | collected 2013-01
CCCACAACCCGAACAACATGATCAATCCATTTTCCTTGCTTGACGGCCGCGATCACTCCCATCGGGACACCGAATAAAACCCCCAGAAACGTGGCAATCGTGGCCAATTCCAGTGTTGCCGGAAAGAAATGAAACAAATCGTCTAGAACGGGTCTGGCAGTCCCAATGGATTTTCCGAAATCGCCGTGGAGGATTTTGTTTATAAAGATGAAGTATTGTTCAATGATGGATTTGTCGAGGCCGAGTTCGAAGTACATCGCTTCGTAAACTTCTTTTGAAGCTCGATCTCCGACGATTGCCACTACCGGATCAACGGGCATCACTCGCCCAATGATGAACGTGACGGCAGTCAAGCCAAGAATCGTCAAGACGGGAGTGAAGATGAGGTTTATGATTTTGATGAGAATGGGGGGAAGAAACGAGCGTTTGCCCGCTTCCCTGATTGTCAAAGGATTCGACATTCGAGTGCCTTCTCCCGATTATTTACTGGTATTTCGGTAGAAAACAAGATCTTGACTACCACCGCTGACCCAGCCCTTCACATTCGAACGTCTGGCCGTCAGTTCGTTTTCCTGGAACAGCACACTAAAGGGAGAATCCTCCTGCAATTTTCGTTGCAACGCGAGGTAAATTTCTGTCCGTTTACCGACATCGACTTCTGCTGAGGCTTGCTCCGTCATTTGATTGACCGCATCATCCGTCCAAGCGTTACGCCAAGCCAATTTTCCAGTGAGTTTGGCTTCAAAGCGGTTATCAGGATTGTGCGCAAAAGAGTCCGCATTGGAGTGAGGATCAATATAGTCCGGTCCCCAGATGGCGATAATCAATTGATGCTTGCGTGCTCGGTACTTCGGCCAAAGGGTTTTTCCTTCAGAAAGAATGATTTCGGATTCGATTCCTGCCTGTCCCAATGTTTGTTGAAGCGACTGAGCGATTTGGCCGAAGGGGTCTCTCGTCAGCGTGTCGATGGTGATCTTGGCACCATTGGCATATCCGGCTTCAGCGAGAAGTGCTTTCGCTTTGGCAACATCCAGAGAAAAAGGAGTTTCCTCTAAAGAACCCCACAAACCTGATGGCCAGAAGGCTTGATGGATTTTATACTGTCCTTTGAGAAAGGACGCGGTCATGCCTTCATAATCAACAAGATAGCGCAAAGCTTTTTGAACCTTAGGGTGCCCTAAAAATTTATCACTGCGATTGGCCGCGAGATAAACCAAGGTCGCTTTGGGGAAATAATCAACAGCAACGTCACTGTTTCCTTTGAGGCCCGCCGCTTGATCAGGAGGTAAATTACGAGCGATGTCGATATCGCCTTTTTCCAACAACAATCGTTGCGCGGACGCTTCGGCAATATGTTGCAACACCACACGTTTCAATTTCGGCGCGCCGTGTCGGTAATTTGGATTGGCTTCAAGGACGACCAACTCGTTGGCTTTCCAGGTTTTCAGCTTGAAAGCACCCGATCCGGCACTGTGATTTTTCAACCAATCGTAACCAAAATCTCCCTCTTTCTGATGGCTCATCACCAGTTTTTTATCAACCACCGAACCGATTCCAGCCTGCAATGAATTCAGCAAAATTCCCGCAGAAAGGTCGCTTTTGATCGTCAAAATGACGGTGGACGAATCGCCCTGCTTGATCACACTCTCAACATTATCCTTACTCCAGCCAAATTGTGTGAAAATAAAGACAGGGGTTTTGTTGAGATGAATCACGCGTTGCAAAGAAAAGACGACATCTTCCGCGGTGACCGGATTGCCGGAGTGGAATTTTTGGCCGGAACGAATCTTGAGTGTGACGGTTTTTCCATCGGCACTGACACTGAAACTTTCCGCGACACCGCCCACCAATTTCGTCAAGTTTTCTGGCTCGAACATCATCACGCGGTCATAGATGTTGGCCATCAACTCACCCGCCGTAAATTCAAAAACTTCGGCAGGATCCAGCGTGATGATATCACTGATGTTTTTAGCGATGATCAATGTATTTTTCGGGGTCGCCGCCTGAGCCGTGTTTTGTGCCGCTCCTAATTGGGTCACGGCAAACGCGATTCCTGCGAGCAAGGCAATTTTTTTGAGTTTTGTCTTCAGTCCAAACGTCATTTTAACTCCTTCTTTGTTTCAAAAATAATAACCTTCAAAAAGATTAAATCATTGAAATCATTAAAAAAATAAATAATTTTTTATTCTACTCGTTTGCTTTTAACACTAATTCTAAAGACTTGCAATCGGATTCTTATCCAGATTGGTACAAGGTCACGAGCATGACTCCTCCGGCAACCAGAAAAGCCCCGGCCGCTTTACGAAAAGTCAGACTTTCGATACGGAGCAACCAGGCAAAACCTAACGTAAAAATAGGGTACGTGTAGAGGATCGGAGAGACGACCAGAACCTGCCCTAAGGAGAGGGCGGAATACATGCAAATCACCGCAATGGCGCTGAACAATCCCGAAATACTGCACCAGATGATCCCTTTTCGTGGAAACCGACGAGGCCATTCGCCTTTTTGGATGCCATACAAAAGAATCGATCCTACGAGAGAAACACCGAAAGTAACAAAAGCGGCCATCAGGGGGCTAGGGAGGATATTCATGCCATATTTGCCAGCAACGGTGGACAAAGCACGAATCAGGGAAGTTCCCAATGCAAACAACAAAGCGGCCTGAAGAATCGCCTTCCCTCCCTGGTAATTCCAGGAAACCACCATCACGCCAAATACAATGATCAGCGTTCCTGAAGCAATCCCCCAATTGGGAATTTCTCCTAGAGCGATAATCGCCATGATCGCGACAATCAGAGGAGTCGTTGCGTCAAAAGTAGCGGAAGTGGTAGGGCCGACTCTCCGAGTCGCTTCATAAGACAAATAGCGGGAAAAAACCGGTTGGATCACCCCAATCAAAGCAAATACCAAAATCGCCGGAGAGGCCCAATATTCCCAGCGCATCCAAACAGGCGAGACGAGCACATAACAAAACATGGTTGCCGCAATCGAGATGACAGAGGCGGTTTGAGGGTCAACATAAGCCATCCCTTTCTTGATCACGTTGGTCGAAACAGCAAACAGCATTGCGGCTAAAATCGCTAACAGAGGGGCCAGAAAAGCGTTTTCAAGCATCCGTTGTCACCATATCAGGAGTCAAAGTTTGGAAAGTATTTTGAGGTTTGCGTTATATTAAGGATATAATCTAAAAAAGCGCAATCATTATTTTAGTTTTATTCCATTGATTGAGACGCGGTTTTGTTTACTAAAGTTATAAAACCTCCCGAAGCAAGAAAATCATACTCCAGCGGTCGGCTCTCACAAAAAGGATCAGAGGATTGTCAGAAAAACAAAATGAGAATTGCGGTTTATCAAAAAGTCGTTACATTAGTAAAAACTGGAAAAAATCATCCATATCTATCAAATTGAAGAGGCGTTGGTTGCTTTTAATAACGCCACCTAACCAGAAATGACCATGAGTGAAACAACCGATTCTGTTGAAAGCTATTCCTCTTATATCGATTTTTCTCGTGGAGAGTGGGGGAAATTGAGAGCGTCCACCCCGATGATGCTCTCTGAAGAAGAGCTGATCGAGTTGCGTGGCATCAATGAAGATATTTCTCTGGATGAAGTCGCCGATATTTATCTGCCTCTTTCTCGATTGCTCAATTTTCATGTCGGTGCCACTCAGGGGCTTTTCCAGGTAGTCAATAAATTTTTGGAAAAACCTCTGACGAAAGTCCCCTATGTGATTGGAATCGCAGGCAGTGTCGCGGTTGGGAAAAGCACCACGGCTCGTATTCTTCAGGCACTGCTGTCCCTCTGGCCGAACCATCCTAGAGTTGACCGCATCACCACGGACGGGTTCCTCTATCCCAATCATATCCTGGAGCAACGGGGGATCATGGATCGGAAAGGCTTTCCAGAAAGCTACAATCTTCCGCGATTGATCCGGTTTGTTTCTGATGTCAAAGCGGGACGAAGCCCCATCACCGCGCCATTCTACTCTCACTTGAAACACGATATTGCCCCCGATGATGATCAGCGAGTCGAGCAACCCGATATTGTGATTTTAGAAGGCTTGAATGTCCTGCAAAGTGGCGCGAATTCCTCGGAACGCTCCCCCCGTGTCTTTGTTTCCGATTTCTTTGATTTTTCCATTTATGTCGATGCCAATGAGGAAGATCTTGAACAATGGTATGTGGATCGTTTCTTGAAATTTTGCGATACGACCTTTCTCGAAGAAGACTCCTATTTCCATCAATACGCGAAATTGTCTGTCCCGGAAGCGATCACCGTGGCGCGAGGTATTTGGAGAAACATCAATGGCGTCAATCTGGAAATCAATATCAAACCCACTCGTGAACGGGCGCATCTGGTGATCGAAAAAAATAAAGACCACACCACCCAAAGAGTCAGATTGCGCAAAATCCACCTCACCGGAAAAACCTCAACAGTTTGAAGAGCGTGCGCATGGAGGGAGAATTTTCGAGAAAAGCCGCTCTGGAAACTCAAGTCTGTCCTTTGTGTTACGCCACGCCGGTGGAGGCATTCTGTCAAGACAAACGCCGTCTTTATTTTCGCTGTCAACAGTGCCACTTGGTTTTCATCTCTCCGTCACAATTTCTATCGGCAAACGAAGAAAAATCCCGCTACGATCTCCATCAAAACGCACCGGATGATGACGGTTATCGTCGATTTTTAAACCGCTTGCTTCTTCCTTTAAACGAGCGACTTGCGCTTCATGCACAGGGGTTGGATTTTGGTTCCGGCCCCGGACCGACGCTCCATCTGATGTTTGAGGAGCTTGGGCACTTGATGAAGATTTACGATCTTTTTTACGCAAAGGACATCTCGTTGTTTGAAAAATCTTACGATTTCATCACAGCCACCGAAGTGCTGGAACACCTGCATCAACCTCAGAAAGAATTGAATCGCCTCTGGCAGTGTTTGAAACCGGGGGGGTGGTTGGGTCTCATGACCAAGCTGGTGCTCAATCGGGAACGATTTTCAACATGGCACTATAAGAATGATCTGACCCATGTTTGTTTTTTTTCTAAAGCGACCTTTGAGTGGCTCGCAATTCAGTGGCAGGCAGATTTGATTTTTGCCGACACTGATGTGATCCTTTTGCGCAAAAAACCCCTCCTCATCGAAGAGGGAATCAGTAAATTTTAAGGCGAAATTTTTAGCAATTCACTGAAAAACTGGAGAAAACCATGGCAACCGCTAAAAAGAATAGCAGTCCCAAAGAACCGCTTGAAAAACAACTTTGGAAAACCGCGGATAAGCTCAGAAAAAATATTGATGCCGCAGAATACAAGCACATCGTTTTAGGGTTGATCTTCCTGAAATATATCTCTGATGCGTTTGAGGAATTGCACAGTAACCTTTCAAAAGGAGACGGAGAATACGCCGGAGCAGACCCGGAAGATAAAGATGAATACATTGCGGAAAACGTGTTCTTTGTCCCCCCTTCCGCAAGATAGAGTTTTTTACAAACCCATGCGAAACAACCGACCATTGGTAAAACCATTGATGAAGCGATGGACGCGATAGAACGGGAAAACGCGCCTCTGCGAGATGTGTTGCCGAAAGTGTTTGCCAGAGGCAATCTTGACCCCACCAATCTTGGCGGTTTGATTGATCTTGTCAGCAACATCGCTTTGGGTGATGCTAAGGTGCGAAGCGCTGATGTGCTGGGGCACGTCTTTGAATATTTCCTCGGTGAATTTGCATTAGCGGAAGGAAAAAAGGGTGGCCAGTTCTACACTCCCCGTAGCATTGTTGAATTGCTGGTGGCAATGCTGGAACCCACCAAAGGGAGGGTATTTGATCCCTGCTGTGGTTCAGGAGGGCTGTTTGTCCAGTCGGAAAAGTTTGTAAAAAGCCATCAGGGGCGGGTGCATGATATTTCTATTTACGGACAGGAAAGCAACCAAACGACTTGGCGACTGGCCAAGATGAATTTGGCGATTCGGGGCATCGACAGTTCCCAAGTGAAATGGAACAATGAGGGTTCATTTTTAAATGACAACCATCGGGATTTAAAAGCGGATTATGTGATTGCCAATCCGCCATTTAATGACAGCGATTGGAGTGGTGATCTTCTTAGAAAAGACGGCAGATGGCAATATGGCACACCACCGCTCGGCAGTGCTAACTATGCCTGGATACAACATTTCCTCTATCACTTAAACCCCAACGGGCAGGCCGGTTTTGTGCTCGCAAAAGGGGCTTTGACTTCCAAAACATCGGGTGAAGGGGATATCCGCAAAGAATTGATTGAAGCCCGTTTGGTGGATTGTATTGTAAATCTTCCTGCCAAGTTATTTTTAAACACACAAATTCCGGCCAGTCTGTGGTTTTTAAGCCGCAATAAAGCCAATGGCAAATTCCGCAACCGCACCGATGAAATCCTCTTGATTGACGCTCGCAATTTGGGCCATTTGATCGACCGCAGGACACGGGAATTTTCCGAGGAGGACATTGCCACTATCTCGCAAACCTATCACAATTGGCGCAATCCGAACGGAGATTATGAAGATATCAAAGGCTTTTGTAATGCCGCAAATATTAAGCGAGTAAAAGAACTCGATTATGTTTTAACTCCTGGGCGTTATGTGGGTTTGGCTGACGAGGAAAACGACTTTGATTTTAATGAGCAATTTACCAGTTTGAAAGCCGAATTTGAGGAACAGTTGCACGATGAAGCGAGACTGAATGTCTTGATTGCTGAAAATTTGAAAAAGGTGAAATTAGTATGAATCCGCCCTTGACTAAAGATGATGAAATACAAAATCGCATTTACACCATCCGTGGTTTGCAGGTGATGCTCGATAGTGATTTGGCGGAATTATACGAAGTAGAAATAAGAGTCCTCAATCAAGCGGTAAAAAGAAACATTGAACGCTTCCCTAAAGAATTTTGTTTTCAACTTTCGTCAGAGGAAAACGATGCTTTAAAATCACAAATTGTGATCTTAAAAAGTGGTCGAGGCAAGCATCGCAAGTATCTCCCCTTTGTGTTCACCGAGCAGGGAGTCGCTATGCTTTCGGGAGTTCTAAGAAGTGAGACTGCCGTAAAAACAAGTATTCAGATCATTCATGCTTTTGTCACTATGCGGAAGTTCATTACAACGAATGCCCAGGTTTTTCAAAGGCTTGACACAATGGAACGAAAACAACTGGAGCATGAGGTGAAAAGCGATCTGAAGTTTGAACAGATTTTCAGTGCTATAGAAACAAAAGAAATCGCCCCAAAACAAGGCATCTTTTTTGATGGACAGGTTTTTGACGCTTACCAATTTGTTTCAGAGTTATTTAGAATTTCTAAAAAATCCATTGTGCTCATTGACAATTATGTGGATGATTCTGTGCTGGTTCATCTCTCAAAACGAAACAAACATGTGAAGGTTATCATTCTAACCAAAACCATCCCTAAACAGTTGGCTTTGGACGTGAAAAAATACAATACTCAATATCCAACCATTGAAATTAGAGCTTTTAAAAACGCTCATGATCGCTTTTTAATTATTGATGATACTTCTGTTTACCATTTTGGAGCCTCCTTGAAAGACTTAGGGAAAAAATGGTTTGCCTTCTCAAAAATGGATAAAGCGGCATTTACCTTGTTAGATCGCTTGGAACAAGAACTTGCGAGGATGGGAGAGAACGATGAGTGAGTAGAAAGAAGTTAAATTAGGGGAAATTGCTCAACTTGAAAAAAACAGTTTGAAAACGGAGTTTGAAGACCAACTCAAAGAAGAAACTATTTTAAACGAACGGATTGCCGAAAACCTTGCTAAAATTGAATTGAAAAATGACTAATCCACAAGTATTAGCTGCAAAAAAACATCATCAACAATACCTCAAAATCGATATAAAAAATTTAAAAGAGGTGAAAATATGAATAATGATCAAAGGTGGAAACAACGATTTCAAAATTTTGAAAAAGCCTATTTTTTAATGAGTGAAGTGATTGAAAGAGGAATTGATGATTTATCAACGCTGGAACAGGAAGGATCGCTTCAACGTTTTGAAATATTGATTGAACTTTCATGGAAGGTCTTGAAAGATTATTTGGAAAACGAAGGTTATGATGAAGTCAAAAACGGCAAACAAGCGATTAGACAAGCCTTTCAAGATGAAATCATTCATAACGCCGAAGACTGGATGGAAGCCTTGGAAAAGCGAAACATGACCAGTCATAGCTATGACGATGCTATTCTTGAAGAAACCATGATCTTTATTCAGGAGACATTTTTTCCTATTGTCAGTGATCTGTACTTCAATCTCAAAAAAAACTATAAACCATAAACGATGAAACTATAAACCATGAAATATGGACTTTCCGACCAACAGTTAAACGAAATAACTGAAATAATTGCTTCGTACTCAAACGTAGAAACGGCGATTCTCTTTGGCTCGCGTGCCAGCGATACCTTCAAAGAAGCCTCCGATGTGGACATTGCCATCAAGGGAGAAAAAGCCGATTGGTCACTCGCCGCCACATTGAAAGAGCACCTAGAAGAAGAAACCTACTTGCCCTTTTTCTTTGACATTATCTCTTGTCAAACCATCACCAATGAAGAACTTATCAAACATATCAACATCAAAGGCATTGTTATTTATCGTAGAGGATTGAGCGAGTGGAAAGAATGTAAATTAGGGGAAATTGCTCAACTTGAAAAAAACAGTTGGAAAGTTGGAGATGAAGATCTTCCTTATATTGCTCTTGAACATATCGTTGAAGGTGGGCTAAGATTACAAGGGATTGGTGATTCAAAGACCATAGCCAGTAATAAATTTCTTTTTAATTCTAATTGTTTTTTATTTGGTAAACTTCGCCCCTATTTTAGAAAACTATATCGACCTGATTTTGAAGGAATATGTTCAACTGATATATGGGTAATAAAACCAAAAGGTGAGAATGACAAAGATTTTCTTTTCTATTTCTTCGCAAACCAAAAATTTGTTGATTTCACTTATTCAGGTTCATCAGGAACAAGAATGCCAAGAGCAGATTGGAAATTTGTTAGCCAATCAAAATGGGATTTTCCCCCGCTCCCTGAACAAAAAGCCATCGCCTCCGTTCTTTCCAGTCTTGACGACAAAATAGACCTGCTCCACCGCCAAAACAAAACCCTTGAAGCGCTGGCGGAAACGCTTTTCAGGCAGTGGTTTGTCGAGGAAGCGCAAGAGGATTGGGAGAAAAAAAGCCTGCTTGATGCCATTCAATTGGTAGGTGGTGGAACACCAAAAACTTCTATGCCTGTATATTGGGACGGGGATATACCGTGGCTTTCTGGTGGTGATATTTCTTCTAATCACAAGTCTTTTATTTATTCTTCAGAGAAGAAAATATCAGAGGCGGGTTTGAGTAATAGTTCAGCAAAGTTATTGCCACAATATGCAACTGTGATTTCTGCAAGAGGTACAGTTGGGAAGTATTGTATACTTTCTGAGCCAATGACTTTTAGCCAATCTAATTATGGAATATTACCAAAATATGAAAATTGTTTTTTCTTTACCTACTTGCTCATCAACCATGTAGTTGAAGAATTGCAGGCCTCAGCATATGGAAGCGTTTTTGATACAATAACCACAACAACATTTAAAGAAAATATAGTGCAAATTCCACATAGAAATGAAATTCAAAAATTTGAAAATAGTATTACTTCATATTTCCAGAAAATGCTTGCTAACAAATCTCAAATCAACACCCTTGAAAAACTGCGAGATACCCTGTTGCCCAAACTGATGAGCGGTGAAATCCAAGTTAAATATGAAAACTAAAGCGTTATAAAAAATGGAAAAAATCACTGAATCGGCCATAGAAACATTTGCCATCGCACTCCTTAAAAAGCAGGGCTATCAATACATCTACGGCCCTGACATGGCCCCGGATGGCGAGACTGCGGAAAGACAAAGTTTTGAAGAGGTGTTGCTCTTGGAGCGACTGCAATCAGCCCTTGGCAGGATCAACCCGTCTATTCCAGCGGATATTCGGGAAAACGCCATCAAGCAGATCCAACGGCTTCATTCCCCGGAACTCATTGTCAATAATGAATCCTTTCATCAGATGCTGACCGAAGGAATCAGCGTGACCTCTCAAAAAGACGGCCACAGCCGGGGGGATTTCGTTTGGCTGATTGATTTCAATCATCCGGAAAATAACGATTTCATCGTTGCCAACCAATTCACTATCATCGCAAACAATCTCAAAAAACGCCCGGATGTGATCCTCTTTGTCAATGGCTTGCCTTTGGTGGTCATTGAGCTAAAAAACCCTGCGGATGAAAATGCGACTGTAACGTCAGCGTTCAAGCAGTTTCAGACCTACAAACAGGCAATCCCTAACCTATTTACCTACAACGGTTTGATGATTATTTCCGATGGTTTGGAAGCCAAAGTCGGTTCTATTTCTGCCGAATTGACCCGTTTCATGGCTTGGAAAACAGCGGACGGAAAAGTGACGGCTTCACCACTGATTGGGCAACTGGAAACCTTGATCAAGGGCATGCTGGATCAGAAAACCCTGCTGGATTTGCTCCGTCATTTTATTGCCTTTGAAAAATCAAAAAAAAAGGATCGAAAAACCGGTATTATTACTATCCAGACCGTCAAGAAACTGGCTTTCTATCACCAATACTATGCCGTCAATCGCACTGTGGAATCAACCTTGCGGGCTTCAGGACATATCGCAAAGTCGGTTATAGACGATGCCAATATAACGGGAGAATCACCCGAAAGCTATAGTGTTACCGCGGTGAATTCTCAACCCGCGGGTGACCGAAAAGGCGGTGTCGTGTGGCACACTCAAGGCAGTGGTAAATCCCTCTCTATGGTTTTTTATACGGGGAAAATTGTCCTAGCCCTGGATAACCCCACCGTTCTAGTTATTACCGACAGAAACGATCTCGATGACCAGTTATTCGATACATTCGCCGCCTCAAAGCAATTGCTCAGACAGGAGCCGACGCAGGCAAAAAACAGAGACCACTTGAAGGAACTACTCAAAGTCGCGGCGGGCGGAATAGTGTTCACGACCATCCAGAAATTCCAACCCGATGAGGGCAATGTTTATGAAATCCTCTCAGAGAGAAAAAACATCATTGTCATTGCGGATGAAGCCCACCGCACCCAGTATGGTTTTAGAGCCAAAACTATCGATGTCAAAGATGAAAATGGCAAGGTTGTCGGCAAAAAAATTGTGTATGGCTTTGCCAAGTATCTGCGGGATGCTTTGCCGAATGCGACTTATCTAGGGTTTACCGGAACCCCCATTGAAAGCACAGATGTCAACACCCCGGCTGTCTTTGGGAACTACATTGATGTTTACGATATTTCACAAGCGATTGACGATGGGGCCACGGTCAAGATTTATTATGAAAGCAGACTCGCAAAAATAAGTTTGAGTAAAGCGGGTAAAAAACTTGTTTCTGAGCTGGATGATCAGCTTCAACAGGATGAATTGAGCAAAACCCAAAAAGCCAAGTGGACACAACTGGAAGCACTCATTGGTAGTGAAAGCCGGATCAAACAGGTGGCCCAGGATATTATCACTCATTTTGAGCAACGGCAGGAAATTTTTCCGGAAGGCAAAGCCATGATTGTCGCCATGTCCCGCCGGATTGCTGCCGAATTATACAAGGAAATCATTGCCATCAAACCGCAGTGGCACCATGATGACCTGAAAAAAGGGGTCATTAAGGTAGTGATGACATCCGCCTCTGCTGACGGCCCTGAAATATCAAAACATCATACCACCAAAGAACAACGCCGAACGTTGGCCGAAAGAATGAAAGACCCGCAAGATGAAATCAACCTGGTGATTGTCCGGGATATGTGGCTGACTGGTTTTGATGTGCCTTCCCTGCACACTCTTTATATAGACAAATCCATGAAAGGCCATAATTTAATGCAGGCCATTGCACGGGTGAACCGTGTCTATAAGGATAAACCTGGCGGTCTGGTGGTGGATTACCTTGGCATTGCGTCGGATCTGAAAAAGGCGTTGTCGTTTTATTCGGACAGTGGTGGTAAAGGAGACCCGGCCATCGCCCAGGAAAAAGCGGTGCAACTGATGCAGGAGAAACGGGAAATCGTTTCCCAAATGTTTCATGGGTTTGCCTATCAAGCGTATTTCGAGGCCGGCATCCGCAAAAAGCTCTCCCTGATACTTGCCGCGGAAGAACATATTCTGGGTTTGGAAAACGGAAAAAAACGATACATCCATGAAGTCAACGCATTATCTCAGGCTTTTGCCATTGCGATCCCTCACCAACAGGCCATGGATGTTAAAGAGGAGGTTTCTTTTTTTCAAACCGTCAAATCCCGATTGGTCAAATTTGAAAGTACGGACTCAGGTAACACGGATGAAGACATTGAAACAGCGATCAGACAGGTGATTGATAAAGCCTTGGTCAGTGAGCGAGTGATCGATATTTTTGATGCTGCCGGGATCAAAAAACCAGATATCTCCATCCTTTCAGAAGAGTTTCTTTTGGAAGTCAAACGTATGAAGCATCAAAACATCGCTCTGGAAGTTTTGAAAAAGCTACTGCGTGATGAAATAAAAACGAGAACCAAAAAGAACTTGATCCAAGGCAGATCCCTCATGGAAATGCTCGAAAAATCCATCAAAAAATATCAAAATAAAATTTTAACGGCAGCAGAAGTCATTGAAGAATTAATTGAATTGAGTAAAGAAATTCAGAAGATGGATAAAGAGCCTCAGAAGCTGGGATTGTCCGATTTTGAATATGCTTTTTATACTGCCATCGCGGATAATGACAGCGCGCACGAGGTCATGGAAAAAGATCAATTGAGAGAACTGGCCGTGGTCTTGTTTGAAAAAATAAGAGCCAATGTTTCCATCGACTGGACCATTAAAACAAGCGTGAAGGCAAAATTAAAGGTCATTGTAAAAAGAACATTACGCTTGTATGGTTATCCACCGGATAAGCAGGCACTGGCAACGCAAACTGTTTTAAAACAGGCTGAACTCATAGCGGAAGAGATCGCGCCTAAGAAATTTAAAAAACAGGATCTCTAAGGATTAAAATCGACCTTTTCGTCGCACTTTCCAAGGAACAATTCTGGTTGCACGAAAGGCGTTTTGGCAATCACTTTTCCGCGTTTGATCACAAATAAACGAGCGGGACGGAGCCGTAGAGCATCGAAAGGCGAGGAGCATTGGAGGATGACCAGATCGCCCCGTTTTCCGACTGCAAGGCCGTAATCATCCAGGTGCATGACCTTTGCCGGGTGAATGGTCACTGCGTCAAAGCAGGCACGCGTTTCGGCGACTGAGGTCATTTGAGCCACATGCAGTCCCATCTGGGCCACTTCGAGCATATCGCTACTGCCAAAGCTATACCACGGATCCATCATACAATCTTGCCCGAAAGCGACATTCAGCCCGGCGGCCATCAATTCTTTGACGCGGGTCAACCCCCGCCTTTTGGGAAATGTGTCATGACGGCCTTGAATCACGATATTGATCAGAGGATTGGCAATCACATGCAAATCGGAGGCGGCCATCAACGGAATCAGCTTCGAGACATAATAATTGTCCATGGAGTGCATGGAGGTCAGATGAGAACCCGCCACCCGCCCATGCAGTCCCAATCGTTGCGTTTCAAAAGCCAGACTTTCCACATGTCGGGAATGGGGATCATCGGTTTCATCACAGTGCATATCAACGAGCAACCCCCGCGCCTCGGCGATTTCACAGAGTTGACGCACCGATTCCGTGCCCGCGGCCATCGTTCGTTCAAAATGCGGGATGCCTCCCACAATATCGACCCCCATCTCTAAGGCGCGGAGTAAATTTTCCTTGGCTTTCGGATCTCGCAGAAATCCATCCTGAGGGAAGGCGACCAATTGGAGATCGAGCCACTCTTTCAGTTCTTCCCTCACCTCCAACAATGCCTGGACGGCCAGCAGGCGATCATCACAAATATCAACATGGCTACGAATGGACAACGTTCCTCGCGCAATCGCCATCCGGCAATAGCGACTCGCTCGCGCCTTGATGGCTTCTACCGTGAGATCGGGTTTCAATTCTCCCCAGAGCTGAATTCCTTCCAGGAGCGTCCCCGATTGATTGACCCGCGGGTTGCCATAACTCAAAGTCGCGTCCATATGGAAATGGCAATCAATGAAAGGAGCCATGGCGAGATTGCCAGCAGCGTCTATTTCTTCTCTGGCATTGCCTGCCAAGGAAGGCCGGATTTCAACGATCTTTCCAGCTTGAATGGCGATATCCACCGGTTCCTGGCCATCGGGCAAAACCGCATTTCGGACGATTAAATCAAGCATAAAAATATTCCTGTTGATCAGTTTTCGGAGTCATGGGTGCTTTTATGTTTGCTCAAAACAACCTGCTCAGACGCGTTCTCCGCGGCGGAAAGGCACCAGCAGTGCTTTGGGATAGCGAGCCTGACGGGCGATAATCACCATTGCGACGATACTCAAAATATAAGGAAGCATCAAAAAGAATTGGTAAGGGATCACTGCGCCTCCCAATTGCTGTGCCCGCACTTGAAGGGCATCCAACCCGGCAAAAAGAAAGGCTCCCAAGAGGGCTTTTCCCGGACGCCAAGAAGAAAAAATAACGAGGGCAATGCAAATCCAGCCACGCCCATTGATCATGCCAAAATAGAAAGCATCGAAAGCCGACATGGTGAGATATGCGCCACCGACGGCCATCAAGGCACTCCCAGCCATCACCGCCCCACATCGGATTGCCAGCACATTGCCTCCCTGAGCTTCAATCGCCATCGGGTTTTCTCCCGCCATCCGAACATTCAACCCCAGCGGGGTCCGGTAAAGGACATACCAGACGAGCGGCACCATCAATAATGTGAAATAGGTGAGCGGGGTGTGACTAAAAAAAGCTTCTCCGAGGAAAGGGAGCTGGGATAGCACGGGAATTTCTAGCGGCTGAAACGAGGTAATTTTGGGAGGCGTGGTGCTCGCTGGCAGGAGCATTCGGAAAATAAAAAAACTCAAAGACGAGGCCAGCATGGTCAAGCCAATCCCTGAGACATGCTGCGACAAACCGAGGTAGACCGTGAAAATACTGTGGATGAACCCGAACAGCAAACCGATGAAGGCCGCAAACCAGATGCCGCTCCAGAGGTCGCCTCCCTGATAAACCCACATCCAGCCTGACATCGCGCCCATCGTCATGATCCCTTCAATGCCCAAATTGAGCACACCCGCCCGCTCACATACCAATTCTCCGAGCGTGCCCAAAATCAGCGGGGAGGCGATGCGGAGCATGGCGGCCCAAAATCCGGCAGTGAGAAACAATTCTAAAAAATCTATCACAACGCTCCTCCAGCCATCAGCGGAACCGCACACGAAATTGAACAAACAGCAGGCTGACAAGCACCGAAAGCACGGAAGCCGCCACCAGAACATCTGAAATATAAGTCGGAATATTGACCGCACGACTCATCGAATCCGCGCCGACATAAATACCGGCAAGGAAAATAGCGGAGGCGACCACCCCCAAAGGATGAAGGTTGGCCAACATGGCAACGGCGATACCAGCGTAACCGAAACCTGGCGAGAGATCGAGGGTCAAATAGCCTTTCAAGCCAGCAACTTCGCCGACCCCGGCCAAGCCAGCAAGCCCCCCACTGAGCAAAGCCACCCGCAGCACCGTAGCATTGACACTGATTCCTCTGAAAGCAGATGCGTCAGGATTATGCCCCACGGCTTTGATTTCATAGCCCCAAATGGTGTAACGCATCAAAAACCAAAGCGCGACTGCCGCCATCAAACCAACCATCATTCCGATGTGCAAACGGCTTTTGGGCATCAGCTTAGGAAAAACCCCTTCGTCGATGATCGGAGCCGCTTGCGGCCAACCTAAAGACAGCGGATCTTTGAGCGGTCCCTCGACGAGATAACTCACAAACAACAGGATAATGAAGTTGAGCAACAGGGTTGTGACGACTTCATCGACGCGAAGCTGGCTCTTGAGAAAAACCGGAATCAGGAGCGCCAATCCTCCGCCAAGTGCTCCGGCCAAACAAAGCAACGGAATCATCAACAGCGGAGGAAGGGTGATCCAGCCTGTACCGAGCCAAGTGGCCATCAACGCACCGCAATAGAGTTGACCTTCCCCGCCGATATTCCAGAATTTTGCCCGGAAAGCGACCGCCGCCGCCAAGCCTGTTAAAAGCAACGGGGTCGCTCGTGCTAAGGTCTCCGTCAAGGCAAAACGAGATCCAAAGGCGCCTTTGAGCAGAAAACCATACGCGTTGAGAATCGGTTCTCCTGTCCAGGCAATGAGCAAAGAACAAAGGAGCAACGCCGCCGCAATCGCACCGATGGGAGCCAAAAATACAAGCCAGATCGGGCTACTTTCTCTTGGTTCAAGAATCATCGGTCGGCGAGGCTTTCAGGCAGGGGTGAAATGGTTGAGATCTCCGGCCATCATGAGGCCAATATCTCGGAAAGTAATCGCATCGACGCTCAACAGCGGACTGGCCTCGCCATGATAGAACACCACAATCTTGTCGGACAATGCCAGCAATTCGTCCAAATCTTCGGAAATGAGCAGGATCCCCGCTCCCTGGCGTTTGGCTGCCAGCAGACGTTCATGAACAGCGGCAATCGCACCTTCGTCCAAGCCTCGAACCGGCTGATTGGCAATGATGAATTTGGGGTTTTGTTTGAGCGTTGCAGCCAAGATCGCCTTTTGCATATTTCCTCCTGAGAGCAGCTTGACCGGAGTGTCTACTCCTTTGCAACGGATATCGAATTGCTCGATCAATTTGTTCGCAAAAGCACGGCACGCTTTGAAGTCGATCATGAAACCATAACGCCAAAAAGGCGGTTTGCGCAAGTCCTCACTGATCAGATTTTCCCAAACCGACATTTCCCCAACAACGCCTTGCAGATGCCGATCTTCGGGAACGCGCCCGATTCCCATTTGGATAAAATCATGGGCAGAGAATTTTTTCACTTCTTCCCCACAAAAAAGGAATGTCCCCTCATCAGGCACGGACAAACCACTCAAGAGTTGAGCGAGAACCGACTGCCCATTTCCTGAAACCCCGGCAAGGCCAACAATCTGATTTTGAGAGATAGTCAGGGAAATATTTTTCAATTGTGGACGCTGGCCGGGGCTTCCTTTGATGAGGACGTTTCTTAGTTCAATCACCGGTTTTCCGGGAGCGATGCGCTCTGCTTGAGGGCGGTGCACCTTGCGCCCGACCATCATCTCGGCCAGAATTTCCCGATCCGCATCTTTGGTGGCAATTTCTCCAACAATCTTTCCGCGACGCAACACACTGACCCGGTCCGCAATTCTCAAAATTTCGTGTAGTTTATGCGAAATAAAAATGACGGAAAGCCCCTTGTTCACCATCGCTTTCAAAGTCGAAAACAATTGATCCACCCCTTGAGGAGTGAGAACAGCCGTCGGTTCATCAAGAATGAGGATTTTGGCGTTACGGTACAGGGCTTTTAAAATTTCCACACGCTGACGCTCTCCTAGCGATATTTCGGCCACTAATTGATCCGGGTCAATTTCCAAACCGAAATCGTTTGCCATTCCCGCCATGCGTTGTTTGGCCGTTGTCGTATCTGAATGCCAAGACCAGAGGGGTTCTGTTCCGAGAATAATATTCTCAAGAACGGTCATGTTTTCCGCAAGCGTGAAGTGCTGATGCACCATCCCCACCCCCGCTTGAATCGCCGCGTTGGTTGCTCCGGGGGGCAGTTGTTTTCCAGCGACTTCAATGCTGCCACTGTCCGCGGTATAATGACCAAAGAGGATATTCATTAAAGTGGTTTTGCCGGCGCCATTCTCACCAAGCAACGACAACACCTCACCTTTTTCCAACGAGAGAGAAATGTTGTCATTGGCCAGTAATGAACCAAAGGTTTTTGTGATCCCTTTGATGGTCATGATCGGCATGAATCTTTCCTTTTCAGTAAGTAGATTTGGGTTCCGTGTCGTTGATCTTCACCACAAATTTACCCGATATGATGTCCTTTTGCATCTGCCCGACCTTTGCTTTGACTGCGGAATCAATGCGATCTTCAAATTCATAATAAGGCGCGAGTGTGGCTCCACCGCTGGGCATCATCGTCCATTTGTGATACTCTTCAGCTTTGAATTGACTGGCCTTGACCAGCTTGATCGCATGATTGATCGCCGCTTCCATATGCCAGAGCGCTGAAGTCACGACCACCCCCTTGCCATTTTCTTCTTTATTCATGTCATTGACATTCCCAAAAGCAATGATCCCTTTTTCGCGAGCCGCATCCACCACTCCAGCCCGCTCAGCATATAAAACATCCACTCCCGCCTCGATTTGCGCGAAAGCGGCTTCTTTGGCCTTGGGTGGATCAAACCAGGAACCGATGAAGGTGACTTTAAATTCGGCCTTGGGATTGACCGAACGCACTCCGGCCATGAATGCGTGGAACAAGCGGTTGACTTCGCCAATCGGGTAGCCACCAACCATGCCCAGTTTGTTGCTTTTTGTCATGGTTCCAGCAATCATTCCCATCAAAAAACAAGGTTCATGGATATAATTATCAAATACCGCAAAATTCGAACCATGAGGCTTGAAGGAATCTCCCATCAGAAACGCGACTTCTGGGTAATCATCGGCGACTTTACGAGCTTCCCGACTGATTCCAAAGGCTTCTCCCACAACCAGAGCAACGCCACTTTCCGCGTATTCTCGCAGGACTCGAACGTAGTCAGTGTTTGCCACTTTTTCCGAAAAAACATAATCGATTTCTCCGGCATCTCTGGCTTTCTGTAAAGCTAAGTGCAAGCGCGCGTCCCATTTTTGCTGAATAGGTTGTGTATAAATACCGGCCACTCGAATCTTAGCCGCCATGGTTGGAGATGCCCACAGACTCAGAACCATTGCCGCCAAGGTGATCAATGTCACCAGCAACGATTTTCGTAAAATGAAATGATTTTTAACCGCCATCAAATCCTCCTTTCGTATTTTTTGTAATAACATGACCCTTTCCGTGACACTCACGCCTCAGAATGACATGAAATAAAAATGGACTGCTCAAACCGGATCGCCTCCATTTGATCTTCCCATATACATAAAAACCGAAACATTGTCCATTTTAAATAATCCCGAAGAATGGTGGTGCGAAACAGGCTATTTTTCTCCGTTTTTGTTTTCGTCCGATGAGTTGCAATTCCGCCGAAATTGGACTAATGAAGATCTGTTTATCAGAAAATGAGGGCGTTTTTAATGGAGGGTGCAATGACATTCGAGGCAATTATTCTAGCGATTGAACTCGTCTTGGTCGCCTTTTTGCTGATATACACGCTGACCACCGGGATTCCTCCGGTGCCGACGTTTCCGAAGGTCAGAAAAACGATGCTGGCGGAGATTCCATCTGATTTACAAGGAACGGTCTTTGAGTTAGGGGCAGGCTGGGGCAGTTTAGCTTTTCCATTGGCAAAACAGTTTCCTGATTGCACCATTCAGGCTTTTGAAATTTCTCCGGTGCCTTGGCTTTTTTCAAAGTTGCGACATTTTCTGAACCCTCTCCCCAATTTGTTTATTCACCGTGCAGATTTTCACAAAATCCCCTTGGAAGATGCCGCCTTGATTGTCTGTTTCCTGATGCCTCGCGCGATGGAAAAACTTGGTTCAAAATTTGAAGCCGAATTGAGACCAGGAACCCTTATCATTAGCAGTTTTTTCTCTGTACCAGGATGGAAACCCCAATCCATTCGTCAAGCCAATGATCTTTATTCAACGAAGGTTTATACCTATCAAATGTAGGCTCGTCATTGATCTTCCTCAAGCTGATTTAGAAGCGATTTGATTCGAGCCATGCTATGAGCGTCAATGTATTCTCCTTCGCAAAAAGCGAAATTCTGGTGGGTCCCTTCGATCTTAAAGCCAAAATTTTTATAAAGAGTGATGGCTGGTTCGTTATCGGTGTAGACGGTTAGCTCCAAACGCTCAATATTAAGCCATTGATCAGCAAGATCGACAGCAACTGCCATCAGGGATGTGCCAACTCCTTTCCCTTGCCACTTGTCATGAACTGCCATCCAGAGTTCACCCACATGTCGACGTCTTGGGGAATTTGAAACAATCGAAAGCCCCAATGAACCGACAATTTCATTGTCAACACAGGCGACTAACATGTATAAGCCCTTGGGTTTTTCTACCAAACGTTTCCTCCACATTTCGACGGAGGGGAAAGGAAGTTGCAGGGTTCCTCGGAACGCTTTGGGTTGGGCATAAACTTCTTGAAGCGCTCTATAATCCTCTGGCTCAGCATGTCGTATTTTTATTTCCATAGTGTTTTATTACTATATTTTTTTGTATCTTTGAAAGGAATTTATTGTTCTAAAGCATCCAGACGATACCCCTCTTTCCCATGAACGAGATGACCGCCAGTGGGGGTGGCGAAATGGGTGCCGATGATCAAAGTAGGCGTATCGGCATAACGTTTGAGGAGGGTCTCACGAGTTTTTCGAGCCGCATCTTGATCGTAATCGGCTGTGCTTCCCCATTCTGGTTTGGCAATCTGGCAAGGATGGTGGATACAATCGCCAGTAATCAAAGCGTCCTCTCCTTTCGACGAAATCCGAACACTGACATGCCCAGGAGTGTGTCCCGTAGTCGGTTCGAGCCAAACCTCATCACAAATTTTATGATCCAGCGCCACCAAATCCACCAATCCCGCCTCAAAGACAGGACGGACCGAATCCGCCAGCACATTGCCATATTCCTGGTCATTTTTTTCTGCTTCATTCCAATACTCCCATTCCTGTTTGCCCAGGAGATACCGTGCTTGGGGGAAAGTCGGCTTCCAGTTCCCATCCACCAACATCGTATTCCACCCGACATGATCGACATGCAAATGGGTACAAAGCACGGTGTCGATGGATTCGCGAGGATAACCCGCAGCGCTGATATCCTGTAAAAACGGGCCTTGCAACATGTGCCAGCCAGGAATATTACGTTCTTTGTCATTCCCCAAACAAGTGTCCACCATGATCCGATGATTGGGAGTTTCTACAATCAGCGCATGGATACTCATGATCAATTTTCCCGCTTCGTTCATAAAATGAGGGTAGAGCCAACGGATTGGTTTGACCTTTTCAGGAGCCGCATCTGGGAGAAGAAACCGCGTTCCTCCCGTCACTTCCATCTCAATAATTCGGGTGATTTTCACATCACCAATTTGCCATTTATTCATGCTTTGTTCCTTTGAATAAAAAGATTACAATGCCATCACTATTGAATTTCCCGCTCGCCTAAGTTGCCATAGCGATGGTAGTTGAAACAAATACTTTGCTCTTGCAAGGTGTGCAAAAGTTCAAAACGCCCTTCTTTGAGAGGCGGCGTGGTATCAAGATAGACTCCTGATTGAGCCGCCATTTGATAAACCGCGTCCGAAACTCGATTCGGATGAGCAAAGCGGACGCGTTTTGCCTCGATCAACCTCACAAGAAACTTTGTTTCATTTTCAATCACCATGTTTAATTTTCCCTGAAAGATCGGATTTTCTTGAAAAAAGTGAATCAGGTTTAAAGTTATTTTCGCATCAATGCTGACAGTGGCAGCACATTTTGTCAAAAGAGCCGCCAACACCCGCGAAAGCATTTCAAACGGGGAATCATCTCGATGGAGACGAATCAAAACTTTTTCTGCGGGTAAATACCGAAACAAATTGTCTTGCCCGTAGAGGTGAACAAAATCATGTTCTTTGGAAAATTGATGCTCGATTTGAGCGGCATAACTCTCGGCGGCTTCCATCAGATCTGCTAATTCAACTGGGGGCAAATCCGCATCAGGGAGCGATTGCAACGCCTCTTTGAGCGAATCCAGCAAAGCGCGCATTGGGCTATCAGGGGAGAGAGGTTCCTTTTGTTGAGGAGAACCCTTTTCCGTGATCGTGACAAAGGAGGTCAGATAATTAGGCCCTCCTGCCTTCAATCCTGGCCCGAAAGCCGATTTGCCCATACCGCCGAAGGGTTGCCGCAAAACAATGGCGCCGGTTGTGCTTCCGTTGATGTATAAATTTCCGGCATTGACATGTTTTTTCCAATATTCCTGTTCTTCTGAATCCAAGCTTTCCAGCCCCGAAGTCAACCCGTAGCCCGTGGCATTGACCATTGCGACCGCTTCTTTTAAATTGTCCGCTTTCATCACCGACAAATGAGGCCCGAAAAGTTCGGTATGGTGGCTAAAACTCCCGGATGTCACTCCCCATCTGACACAAGGTTTCCATAAATGCGGATTTGCGTTTACATTCTGAGGAGGAATCAACCAGGATTCGCCTGCTTCTAACTGATCGAATGCCTGCGTTAATTTTTCATCAGGAGGATGGATCAACGCCCCGACCTGTGAAGAAAAATCCCAGACAGAGCCACAGGTATAGGATTCAATACAATCTACCAATTGTTGCCGAAAGAGCGGATCTTCATAGACTTCTTTTTCTAAAATGAGCAAAGAGCTGGCAGAGCATTTTTGCCCGGCATTGCTGAAAGCGGAGCGCGTGACATTGTGAACCGCTTGATCTCGGTCAGACACGGTTGTCACAATCGTGGCGTTTTTTCCACCGGTTTCTGCGAATACAGGCGTTTGGGGGCAGGCGAAAAGAATCTTAAAAGCCGTCTCGGTTCCTCCAGTGAAAATAATGAAATCCAAAATCGGACTGCTGACCAGCTCTTTCAAAATTTTTCCTTCTTGACAAGGAATGATTTGCAAGGCTTCTTGCGGAACCCCTCCTTTCCAAAAACACTCTGCCAAGGCTTGCGCGACAGGGATTGCCTCAGGCGCGGGTTTGAGCAAAGTCGTGTTTCCAGAAGCCAATGAAGCAACGATCCCCCCACAGGGAATCGCGAGGGGAAAATTCCAGGGCGCAATCACCAGCCCCACCCCTTTTCCGTTAAATTGAAGCTGGGGGTGATCTTTTTCCAGTTGCCTCAACGAAGACGGATAATATTCGGTGAAATCAATCGCTTCAGAAATTTCAGCATCCGCTTCAGGAAAGGTTTTCCCGGTGACAGCCGCCATCACACCAATCAAATCCCCTCGGTCATTTCTCAACTGATTGGCAACTGCTGATAAAATCCGGTGACGCTCCTCTGAAGACGTTTTTCGCCAGGAGGACGCATCGGTTTTGGCAATGGATAAAATCGCACGCAAATCATCAACCTGGGCCAATTCCACTGAAAATGGACAAACTGAATCATCTTGACAGCGATCATAAAATGACTGCCAATCTCTGCCGCCTTTCACGAATTTTCCCGCAATTTTGAGGGGAATGCGGACGGGCGGATCTTGCGAGCCTTTTTTCCATTTTGTCCGAATCTCGTCTGCCCACTGCTGGTTTTCTGGCAAATACCAATTGGTGTCTGGTTCATTTTGAAAATTGCAGAATGGGAAAAATTGCGGAGAGGCAAAGTGTTCTGTCAGGCGGTTTTGGGTTCGTTTGCGGGAAGCAGAAACACTATCTTTGAGTTCCCATGAGGCTAAAAATTGCTTTTCTAGAAATTTCCATGAAGGCGATGGAACCTTCAATCCGAAGGAATGGCGAAGAAAATTATCAGGCGCGGTGTTTTCATCCATTCGGCGAATGAGGTAAGAAATCGCATGTAAAAATTGTTGTTCGCCAGCAATTGGGGTGTAAATCAAACAGGGTAAATCATTTTTGAGAAAGTTCTCTTTCACCGGATTGGCGATCCCTTCGAGCATCTCAAAAATCACAAACGGCTCAGAATGGTGATATTTGGCTAAATTCCAAGCATACGCCAAATCAAATAAATTATGCGAAGCGACCCCTAAATGAACCGCGGCGCAGTGTTCCGGCAAGGTCGCATATTCCAACATCCTTTTATAATTCGCATCAACCTCCGCTTTACTGTCATAGACGGGAAGCTCCCAGCCTTGCAGAGAAGATTCGACTTTTTCCATTTGCAAATTGGCTCCTTTGACAATCCTTAATTTGATCGGACTGCCCCCTGCCGCCGTTCTTTTTTGCGCCCATTCGGTCAATTGTTGTTGCCAAGGGAAAGCATCCGGGAGATAGGCTTGCAAAACAATGCCCGCTTTGAGGTCTTTGAATTCCGGCTGCTCCAATGTTTTCATAAACACGTCAAGAGTGAGGGCCACATCTCGATATTCCTCCATATCTAAATTGATGAACTTCGCGCAAAGCTGGCCATCTGGTTGCGCAAATGAATGTTGGATGGCACTCCGATAAAGCTGACTCAATCGCTCCACCAAGACCTGCTCAGCATGCCTTTCGCCAAGTGGGGTGAGTTGGGAATAAATGCTCGAAATTTTTATGGAAATATATTCAATCGACGGATCTGCCAACATCTGAATGTATTGTTGAAGATGATTTTGCGCTTCTTGTTCTCCCAAAACCATCTCGCCCAGCAAATTCAGATTGATTTGAAACCCTTGTTTTTTACGATTGGCATGATGGCGATGCAGTGCTTCGTTTTCTCCAAGTAAAATCATTTCTTGAGTTTCCTGGCGGATTTTTTTGCGAAATTGACGAATCGCGAAAGTCGGAACGAGATTGCCGAAAGCCAAAAAGACCTTCAACAAGCAAACCTCAATGGGTGTAAAAAATTTAGGAATCCCCTGTTTTTTAAAAAGCGTGAGAATTTGCTGAATCGCACGCTGAGCGGAACTGCTTCGGAAAGATTGATCAAACAATGAAACCAGGGTCACTTTATCTCGTGGATTCTTAAACAGGGCTTGCATCTTATCCTGCTGGTTTTTTTCTTTTGAACTCGTCTCTTGATTGGCTTGTCTTTGCCATTGCTCTGCTTGACGCAAGGCATCTTTGGCGATTTCCCAGTAAGGGCTGGTCGTTTGCTTTGATTTTTTTTCTGTCTCCATTCAGTCCTCCTGCCGTTCAGGTTGTGGCGCATTTTGCGAGGTTCGCTTTTTCCGCAAACCTTCAGACACTAAAAATATTGAGCTTCTTCAGAAATTTATCCAAACGTTTTCCAGAGATAGGGACGGCGGTGCCAAGCTCAGGCGCAAAAAGAGACACTTTGAACTCTTCAAGCATCCAGCGGAATTCTTCTAAACCGGCCCTCTGCTGGTGCGTGAGGTTTTCCTGTATTTGCAACTGAGACCATTGCTGTAAGTAAGGCGTGAGGTTTTCCGCTTTTTCCTGATCTTTTTCTGGATTGAGAACAAGCCGAGCGGCTCGGACACTGATGGTTTTTAAATAGCGGGGAAGGTGTCGCCATTGAGGGTACGCGATGGTTTTGACAAAATCCGCAGGCATCAATTCAGACAAATGGGTTTGGAGTTCCTCATATTGTTGATGGAATGAGGACGTTGCCAGATATTTAAAGAGGCCGTTTCCCGTTTCCTCATACTGCCGCAAAATCGTTTCCAACTGCTTTTTATAGCGTGACCACAGCCCTTTGATTTTATTTTGTGACTGAGTCAATGCGTTGTCAAATGCGTCTTTATTTTCAATCCAAGCATTGGCAAAGAGGTAGGTGTGCAAATTGATTCGTGTCTGTTCTTTCAATTGAGCAACCGTTCCAAAAGGGCGATAAGATTCCTTGAATTCGCGCAGCTCTCGCAAATCTCGTTCCAACCAGGCGATTTCCGTTCCGAGATTGATCGCTAATAATTGCATCATACTCATCTGAGTCGTTTGAACCGCTTCTTCTTTTTGCCGAAAGAGGCCACGGTGGATGCCCTCATCATCGGCTTTCAAGCCCGGATAGGCGTACAACGGAATCCCGTTAGTGGTCTCGATTTCAATCCGTTGCGGCAAAGTTTTGAAAGACCAAGTCGTGATCTTTTTGATCTCCCAATCTTTTGCGGCTTCCTGCCATTGAGGCAGTTCCATCGCCGATTCATCGGCCTGGCTTTTTTCATCAAATCGTTTTTGCCCCTCTTTTAAAAGAGTGGCCGCGTCTCGTCCTGCTGCCACGAATTTATCACGATGATCCCGAATTTCTAAGCGAATGTTCAAATACTCCGGCAAACGATTCGCATCCCAATCTTCCGGAGAAATACTCAGACCATACCGTTGTCGGATATGACTCATTAAGGCATCTAAAAATTTGTCGTGAGTCGGTTTCAATTCACGAACAATCGCTTGTACCGTTTGGGGAAGCGGAACGAGTTGTTTGCGTAACGGTTTGGGCAGGGTTTTGAGCAAAAATAAAATCTTGTTTTCCCACTGCCCTGGAACCATCCAATCCAAGGCCTCCGCCGTCAAATGAGGCAACATATTTTCCTGAAGGTGCAACGTCACGCCATCTGTTTCTTTTGCCGGTTCAAATTGATACTCCAGCGCCATCCGATGCTCCCCCACCGTCCAATGATCCGGAAATTCTTCCGGGAGGGGCGTGATGAGGCTCGCTGGGGTGAGATCGTCTTCCGTCATGAACAAAAAGTTAGGATCTTCTTTTTTATGTTTTTTGAGGAATCCGTTCAAATCATGAAAAGAGGCGATGTTGTCAAGGCGTTGCGTGTAAAAATCCTGCATGGCCTCTTCAATTTCAAATTCATAACCCCGCCGAATTTTTGCCCCTGTGCGGATTAGATGCGCTTTTAAAGCCTGATTGTGTTTAAAAAATTGATGCTCTGTGCGTAATTTTTCCTCGATCAACCCTTCTCGTATGAAAACGTCTGTGGCTTCTTTCGGGTTGATTTTCCCAAACAAAACACGGCGTTTCGGCACAATCACTAACCCATAGAGCGTCACTTTTTCATAAGCGAGCACTGTCCCGGAAGCCTCCTCGAAATGGGGTTCGGAGTAAGTCCGACGGCACAAATTATGCCCGATGGACTCGAGCCAATCGACTTCTATATTGGCCACAATCCTGGCAAACAATCGTGAGGTTTCCACCAACTCCGCAGCCACAATCCAAGGCTGCCCTTTGTTAAAAACACCGGAACCCGGAAAAATCATCATCTCCTTATTTCCGGAAGCTTGATAAAGGTTTTTTTCTTTTTTAAGACCAATCTGATTGAGATATCCTGCCAAAATCGAGACATGGATTGCGCGGTAATCGACAGAATCATCACCTAGTTTAAAGTCAGAAAAATCGCTGAGAATCCCGCTCAATTGCTGGTAAATATCACGCCATTCTCGCAAACGGATGAAAGAAAGGAAATGGCGTTTACAGAATTTGCGCATCTTATTTTCACTTTTCAGCGTCTCCCATTCTTCGTGGTAGCGGTTCCAAATATTGAGCAACGTGATAAAGTCGGAAGTTTTGTCCACAAAAATGCTGTGCATCTGCCGCACATGCTCAATTTTTTCTAAAGGATACTCTCTCGGATCTTGAACCGAAATCGCAGAAGCAATCACCAGCACTTCTCTCAATGCGCCTTCCTGACGTGCCGCGAGCAACATCCGGGCGGTTCTTGGTTCAATGGGCAAGCGTGCCATTTCTTTTCCCAAGGCCGTCAATTTTTTTGAATCATCCAATGCGCCCAATTCCTTCAAAATCTTGATCCCTTCGCGAATGGCGATCCCAGCAGGAGGGTCAATGAAAGGGAATTCAGAAATATCTCCCAGCCCCAGAGCCATCATCCGCAAAATCACCTCTGCTAAGGAAGCGCGTAAAATTTCAGGTGCCGTGAATTCAGGGCGATTTTGATAGGATTCTTCCGAGTAGAGGCGGATGCAAACCCCGGCTTCCACACGACCGGCGCGGCCTTTGCGTTGATTGGCACTGCTCTTGGAAATGGGTTCGACTGGCAAGCGTTGAGTGCGGGAACGACTGCTGTATCGGCTGATCCGGGCCTGTCCGGTATCAATCACATAGCGGATCCCTGGAATGGTCAGAGAGGTTTCCGCGAGATTCGTGGCCACAATCACTTTTCGTTGCGAAGTGTTTTGAAAAATACGGTTTTGTTCACGATTGGACAAACGCCCGTAGAGGGGCAAAATTTCCACCCCTTGTTTGTTCGAATCGAGCCGCCCAAGAATCTCTCGAATTTCCTGTTCTCCTGACATAAACGCCAAAATATTGCCTTGCCAGTTTGTGGCAAGAATTTCTCGCACACAATTAACCACAGCATCGCACATCGTTGCTTCGTCTTGCTCTTCCAAGTCTCCATCTAAAGGCTGATAGCGGACTTCCACCGGATAAAGGCGGCCAGAAACCTCAATCACAGGCGCACTTTCAAATGCGGCGGAGAAACGCGGAATGTCGAGATTCGCTGAGGCGATGATCAATTTCAAATCAGAGCGTTTTTTTAGCAAGCCTTTCAGACAACCTAAGAGGAAATCGATGTTTAAAGAACGTTCGTGAGCTTCATCAATAATGATCGTGTCGTATTCATTTAAAAAACGATCATAGTGGATTTCATTCAAGAGAATCCCATCCGTCATCATTTGGATGAAAGTGAGCGGGCTGGTTTTTTCAGAAAATCGAATTTTGTACCCGACCGCTTGCCCCAACTCCCCATCCAATTCCTTCCCAATTTGGCGGGCCATCGCAGTCGCGGCAATGCGGCGTGGTTGGGTACAGCCTATTTTTGCGGCAATCCCTCGCCCAGCCTCCAAGCACATTTTGGGGATTTGAGTCGTTTTCCCTGAACCGGTTTCTCCTGAGATAATCAAAACTTGATGGGTTTGAATGGCTTCAATAATGGTGTCACGATACGCAGTGATCGGGAGGTTTTTCGGATAAGAAATGGCGGGAAGCGCGTTTGCTCGTTTTTGGCGAAATTCGGCGGAGGTTTTCATTTTTAGCAACAATTGCTGGTAAGTTTGTTGCCAATTTTTATTGTGATTGTCGCGTTTGAGCAAACGACGCATCCGTGAACGAAAAAACCATTGATCTTTGAGCATAGTCTTGGCGATGAGTTCCCAGAGATCTTTAGGGTCATGAAACGCTGCTGATGGCGCTTCTAGGGACTGCGTTGGTTCAGATTCGGACATCTCTTGAAAATCGGTCATTATTGAGACAAAATGGGGAAATAAAATTGAGCGGTGAATTGACATTCAAAGACTCTTTTTTAGCATATTCTCTCATCTGAAACCAGCGCTTTCTCTCTTGCCTTGAACGATCAAATGGCTGATATCGTTTAGTTGACGCGAAAGAAAACGACCGCTAACGTGTTCAGCAAAACTCCCATCAGAAACACCACTTGATCCTTTACACACTTTTTTACAGATGCTATCCTTTTGTCAAATTTTTTAATTTTTCTAATTTGCTTTCAAGGAGTTCTATGTCATTGAATCATGGTCGTCATTATCTTGCCATTCCAGGTCCTTCAGTGATGCCGGACCGTGTGCTACAGGCAATGCACCAGGCCGCACCGAATATCTATGAGGGTCTTCTCCCTGAGATGGTGGCTGGCATGATTCCCGATTTGAATCGAGTGGCCAGGAGTTCAGGGAAAGTCGCCATTTACATCTCCAACGGGCACGGCACCTGGGAGGCCGCCCTAACGAACACGCTCTCTCGCGGGGACAAGGTGCTTGCTCTGGCCACGGGATCCTTCACCTTCTCCTGGGCCAAGATGGCGGAACAGCTAGGGGTGGAAGTGGACTTGATCGATTTCGGCAAATCGGCTCCAGTGGATTTGGCTCAAGTGGAAGCCAAGCTGAAAGCCGATGCGAATCAGAGCTACAAAGCGATCCTCGCCGTGCAAACGGACACGGCCAGTTCGGTGAGAAATGACATCGCCGCCCTGGGAGAGTGTATCGGTTCCTCTGGGCACCCGGCCTTATACATGGTGGATTGTATGGCGAGCTTAGCTTGTGAACCCTTTGAAATGGATCGCTGGGGCGTAGACCTGATGGTGGTTGGCAGTCAGAAGGGACTCATGACTCCGCCTGGACTGGGTTTCATGTTTTTCAACGAGCGTGTGATCGCTGCCCGTCAAAAAGCGGATCTCGTTACTCCCTACTGGGATTTCCGACCGCGAATCAACCCGGAAGTATTTTATGAATACTTTTGCGGGACTGCCCCGACTCATCATCTTTTTGGGTTGCGTGAAGCGTTGACCATGTTGCTGGAAGAGGAAGGGCTTGAGGCAGTCTGGAACAGGCACGCAAAACTCAGTCGAGCGGTCTGGGCCGCATTCGATGCTTGGGGAATGAACAGTTCCATTTGTCTCAACATCGACGACCCAAACGCCCGTTCCCACTCAGTCACTGCCGTTTCCCTGGATGCCCCTTATGCTAAAGAATTGAGACGTTGGACCGAAAAAAAATCCGGGGTCACCCTTGGCATCGGACTGGGCATGGCAGAATCTTCCGACCCTGCCTACCACGGTTTCTTCCGCGTCGCTCACATGGGTCACGTGAATGCCCACATGACCCTTGGCATGCTCGCAGTGATCGACGCCGGCTTGAAAGCACTGAACATCCCTCACGGCGAAGGGGCACTCGAAGCCGCGAGCCGTGTCGTTAGCGAAGCTTAGTCGAGAAAAGGATGGATTTTTCCCAAAGCCTTTGCTCTCTCTTTCAGGCCATCAAGTCAATGGTGGGGTCATCAGAAACCTGGACGATCAATTTCCCCTGATTGGAGCCATCGAAGAGTTTATTGACGGCGACTGTGGCGTTTTCCAACCCTTGGACGATATCCACGCGGTATTTGATTTGACCTGCTTCAAGCCACCCTCGCAGGGCTTTCAAGGCTTCTGGGAAGCGGGGAAGAAAATCAGTGACGATGAAACCTTCAACCCGTGCGCGTTTCATTAAAATATTGCGAAACATAGAAGGCCCCGGAGCGGGAATTGGGTCATCCATTTGTGAATACTGAGATATGATGCCACAAAGGGAGATGCGCGCATTGCGATTGATCAGGGTTAGAATGTCATTGAGGATTGCGCCACCGACATTTTCAAAATCAACATCAATTCCATTGGGACAATGTTTTGTCAACGCTTCCTGCACATTTTCCGTTTTGTAATTGAGAGCCGCATCAAAACCCAACTCTTCCGTAATCCATCGGCATTTTTCATCTGTCCCGGCAATGCCCACCACTCGACAGCCTCTGATTTTGCCAATCTGGCCAGCAATCGATCCGACAGCGCCTGCGGCCCCCGTGACAACAAGAGTTTCGCCTTTCTGGGGTTTTCCAATCTCCAGCAATCCAAAATAGGCAGTGGCTCCAATCGCTCCCAAAAGCCCCATGTAGGCCGTGAGAGGGATTGTGTCATTTTTGGGCAAGGTATTTCTGAGGGAAGCGGTGTCAATCACAGCATATTCTTGCCACCCCCAAAATCCCTGCACCAAGTCCCCGGCCGCAAATTTGGGATCATTGGATGCCTCCACCACGCCAATCGTTCCTCCACGCATCACCTCCCCGATTTGGACAGGCTCCATATATTGGGCGATTGCGCTCATCCAGATCCGATTGGTCGGATCCAGGGAAAGATAAATCGTGCGTACCAAGAGTTCCCCTTCGCCTGGATCAGAAATAGAGGCTCGATGCCATTCAAAATGCGATTCTTCAATGCGACCAATTGGACGTGCCGCCAGCCGCCATTGGTGATTGGTTCAGGTTGCCATAAATTTTCCTCTCAAAAAACGGGTATTTACACTTGATGCCCGGATCAATTTCGTTTAAGTTCTTTTCTCAGGGAAGCCACTGCAAGCCTCTGGCGGGGTTTAAAAATTAGTAGGAAAAAAGTCTTAAAAACTAGCATTTCGATCATCAATTTAAGAAAAGGAAACCGCAATATGCCTGGTCTCTACTATGATCAATTTGAAGTGGGTATGGAATTCAAACATCCCTTGACCCGGACTGTCACAGAAATGGACAACGTCCTGTTTTGTGCCATGACCCACAACCCCCAACCGCTACACCTGGACGAAGAATTTGCCAAGCAGACCGAATACGGCCAGCGCATCGTCAATAGCTTGTTCACGCTCGGTTTAGTGATTGGTGTCACTGTTGCGGACACCACGCTCGGCACCACCATCGGCAATCTTGGCATGAACGATGTCCGTTTTGTGAACCCCGTGTTTCATGGCGATACCATCCATGTTATCACCAAAGTCAAAGAGATGAGAAACAGTAAATCACGGCCAAATGCTGGCCTGGTAGTATTCGAGCATACTGGCTATAACCAGCGTGATGAGGAAATCGCCTATTGCACTCGCACGGCCTTCATGAGGAAACAGCCATGAGGATTACCCGTTCTTGGTTGTTCGTGCCGGGTGACAGCGAACGTAAACTGGAGAAGGCGCGTGACAATATCGCCGATGCCTTGATTCTTGATCTTGAGGATGCTGTTTCAGATGACCGACAAGAAATCGCCCGTGAGATGGTCTGTGCCTATCTCAAAGACAGACCGGACCGCTCACGACAGCAACTCTGGGTGCGGATCAACCCCCTCGATACAGAGCTATCGTTGCCGGATCTGGCGGCCGTCATGCCGGGAGTCCCCGATGGTATTTGTTTGCCCAAGGTCTATTCGGCAGCAGAAATTAACACGTTAGGGAATTATCTATCAGCCTTGGAAGCCCGTGAGGGTTTACCGTTGGGTTCGACTAAAATCCTTTGCGTGGCCACAGAAACAGCGGCTTCCTTGTTGACCTTCCACACCTATCTGGAGGGCATCACGGAGCGCCTGGTCGCGATGACATGGGGGGGAGAAGATCTCGCTGCCGCTCTTGGTGCCAGCGATAACCGTAACCCGATCAGTGGCGATTATGACGATCCTTATCTGCTTGCCAAATCATTGTGCCTTTCCACAGCACGGGCCATCAATGCGCAACCAGTCGGCGCTGTCTTCGTCAATTACCGCAATCTTGACGAGTTACAAATAGATTGTTTACGTGATCGTCGTGCTGGTTTCATCGGTAAAATTGCGATCCACCCCGCTCAATCAGAGGTGATCAATCAGGCATTCACTCCCTCAAAAGCAGAGATCATTCACGCCCAGCGTGTGGTCGATGTTTTCGAGAAAAACCCTGGCCTCGGTACTGTGGGACTCGATGGTAAGATGCTCGATATGCCGCATCTCAAACAGGCACGTCAATTTTTGGAAATGGTTAAACAAATCAAAGCATTGGGATAATCGAGCACCTCACCGATGGGGACGTTTGTACAACGAAGAAAGGTTGTCAAAAGATGCGGTTTAAACAACTGAGATTTTGATTTCACCAATGCCCTCAACCCCCCCATCCATTTGATCACCAGCCACGATGGGGCCAACGCCTTCAGGGGTGCCCGTGAAAATCAAA
>WASW01075550.1_pt1 | contig 32953 bp, 26 predicted proteins | sample 5698521 | NCBI WGS metagenome assembly WASW01 (sample SAMN11175560, study PRJNA528189) | sponge metagenome | isolation source: marine sponge | host: Leucetta | place: Antarctica: Western Antarctic Peninsula, King George Island | collected 2013-01
TGCAGATAGATAAAACGCCAAAGCTTTTTAAGAAAGCGCGCTGATCCATCCACACCAGTATCAATCCACTCTAATGAGTTATCTGGCGGCGCTGCAAACATAGTAAACAAGCGTACTGTGTCTGCACCAAACTTTTCAATCAGTGGCTCAGGATCTACTGTGTTGCCTTTTGATTTAGACATTTTAGTGCCATTTTTCAGCACCATGCCTTGGGTAAGCAGGTTAGTAAAAGGCTCATCAGAACTTATCAAGCCTTCATCGCGCATTAGTTTATGAAAGAAACGTGCATACAATAAATGTAATACTGCATGCTCTATGCCTCCGACATATTGATCCACAGGCAGCCAATAGTTAGCGCGCTCATCCAACATTTTCTCTTTGTTGTCTGCGCTGCAATAACGTGCGTAATACCAACTTGATTCAAAGAAAGTATCGAATGTATCGGTTTCACGTTTTGCTGGTTTGTTACATTTCGGACAAGCAACATCGACAAATTCAGGCATCGAGCCTAATGGTGATCCTGCACCAGTCACTTCTACATTTTCAGGAAGTTTTACCGGCAAGTCTGCTTCTGGCACGGCGACAGCACCACAGTCATCACAATAAATAATTGGGATTGGACAGCCCCAATAACGTTGACGCGAAATCCCCCAATCACGCAAACGAAAGTTGACTGATCGTTTCCCACTTTTATCCGCTTCGATTTTTTCTGATATAGCAGTAAATGCTTGCTCTGATGTTAGACCATCCCACTCGCCAGACTTTTTAAGCAGACCTTTATCTGTGAAGGCTTGCTCACTCACATCAGTTTGTTGCGAGACATCAGGATGAAAAATGACTTGCCTGACCGGTAAATTATATCTGCGTGCAAATTCCCAATCACGTTGATCATGAGCAGGCACACTCATAACAGCTCCCGTGCCGTATTCGATTAACACAAAGCTAGCAATCCAAATTGGAAGCTTCTCACCAGTAATGGGATGTAATGCAAATAGGCCGGTGGCGACACCTTCTTTTTCTGCCGTATTGATTTCTGCTTCTGCGACTTTTCGTTGCTTACATTTCTCGATAAAACTGGCGGCATCAATATTACTTTTTGCTGCAATCGCTGCTAATTCATGTTCTGGTGCAATGGCGACATAACTAACTCCCATTAATGTATCAGGGCGCGTGGTATATACTTCCATAGCAGGCAAACCACCTTCCACATCAAATGAAAACTGTAAGCCTTCTGATCGACCGATCCAGTTTTGTTGCATGACTTGCACTTGTTCTGGCCAGCCATCTAACTTCTTTACACAGTCTAATAATTCATCCGCATATTGGGTGATTTTCAAAAACCACTGCGATATCTCACGCCGCTCAACTAATTCACCTGAACGCCAACCTCGACCATCGGTAACTTGCTCATTGGCGAGCACTGTTTGATCGACAGGATCCCAGTTGACGACTGATTTTTTTTTATAAACTAAACCCTTCTCAAACAAACGCGTAAATAGCCATTGCTCCCATTTATAATATTCGGGCGTACATGTGGCTAATTCTCTATCCCAATCATAAGCGAAGCCCAAACGCTGTAACTGACTGCGCATGTAATCGATATTTTCATGAGTCCATTTAGCTGGTGGTACTTTATGTTTCAGCGCTGCATTCTCTGCAGGCAGCCCAAATGCATCCCACCCCATGGGTTGCATCACATTTTTACCTTGCATGCGTTGATAACGACTAATCACATCTCCGATGGTGTAATTACGCACGTGCCCCATATGTAGACGCCCACTAGGATATGGAAACATGGACAGGCAGTAGAATTTCTTTCGGCTTTCGTCCTCAACTGCTTTAAACGTGTTGAATTGCTTCCATCGCGACTGAACCTCAGCCTCGATTTCATGAGGTTGATAATTTTCTTTCATATGATTAATTAGTAATTAGACGTTTCTTGGGCTATTGCGACCCAATAGTAGCAAAATAATGCTCAGGACATGAAATTTGAATCAATACTCGACACAAATAAAAATAACCTGATAAGAGACTCTTTTTATTCTTGAAGAAACTTACTTATTGACGTTAATTATGCATTCTTTCTAGAAATCCTATATAGACCGAATAGATCCTCGCTAACTACCCATACCACTGCCGGCAATGGAACGGCTGCAAACATTCCAACCAACTGAGTAGACGCCATGCCTTGCTCAGGCGTTTGCAACAGTATGTTTCTGTAAACACACTTTGTATCCAGCACACCAAACATCGCCATAAAGATGTCTTCAAACACCATCAATCAAGACAGTACTTGTTGATGTATAGGCAGCGGGAAGCCTCATTGCGTCATTGTTACCAGTATTAATGGTTTGATTTAAATTCAATCCACATGTGAAGACTTCATCAGTTAATGTGCTGAAATCAACATTAACCATTAAATCAATTGCGTTAATACTTGTACCGACTAGTGAAGCTTCATTAATGAACTTCAAATCTCCAGTCACAAATTTATTACCAACATCATCCTAGTTAAAGTCTCTGCCAGTAAATCTTACTGGACTGTGCCCATATTTTGGTTACCCCTATTGCTCAGTAGGTTATTGACCAAACTCAAAAACATCTGAGCCTACTCCAGCAAACCAAATATTTGACTGAAAACCAAGGTTGACGAATTCACCTGAAGCATTCCCATCGATAGGTGATGCAAATAATGGCGAAGCGATAAGCGCTATGAATAACGCTAAATTAACTTTTGAAAGACTACTCATGTAAATATTGCTCTATCAACGATTATCAATTTTTGGCAAATCATAATGCGAGGCGACAAATTAACGAGGTCAATTAGCCACTCAGCCTAAAATCCCAATGCATTCAACAATTAGATGTACGTATCCATGCTTAATAAAATGCTTTTTAGCCGTTAAAACTAAGCCGAATAACGATCAATGCGGCTGGTGTTTAATTCGTTGTAGCTTTTTCTAAGATTGCGTATCTTCCAAGTAAACATGTTTAAGAAACCATAAAGATACAATGTAAAAACAATAAACAACATGAAGGTTGAAGTCACAAATAAAAGAAAACTATTTTTAACCCTAGAAAATTGACTTCTGATACTGACATCAAGAGGCTCAATAGGCGCTATAGATTTTTTCTCTTGGCAGTCTTAATCGATGGAGAGTATGGTGAGAACTGTAGTCGATTATTGTTGTTAAACGACGTAGGCATTAAAAGATTAATAGCAATGATTAAGTATGATCGGTGCGCTTTAAAGTAATTCGTCTAGAGTCGAGTAATTTGATTTCCTTCTAGGCAACTTCAACCATAACAGCACGAACTACTAATCAAATCACTACTACCTGCCATAAGCCTACAGAAAAAGCCCGCAATCAATCATGCGGGCTTTCTTTTACTTTATTTATTTGAACGTCCGTATCTATCATCAAAACGCTCAATATCATCTTCACCTAAATAAGCGCCCGATTGAACTTCGATTAACTCCAAAGGAATCTTGCCTGGGTTTTCTAGGCGGTGAATAGCACCAATAGGAATATAGGCAGATTGATTCTCTGACAGTAGAAATTCTTTATCATCACATGTGACTAAAGCAGTACCGTTAACAACAATCCAGTGTTCTGCACGATGATGATGTTTTTGCAGCGACAGCTGCTCACCTGGCTTGACGGTAATTCTTTTTACTTGGAAGCGTTCCGCATTATCAATAGACTCATAATCACCCCAAGGTCGATAGACTTTGCGATGAATATCTGACTCGTCTCGGCTGGCATTCTTAAGTGCGTTAACAATTTGTTTTACATTTTGCGATTGATTACGGGGCACGACCATGACGGCATCAGCCGTTTCTACTATGACTGTATCCTGCATGCCAACAGCAGTAACTAAACGATTAGAACTATGTGCATAACAACCTTGACAATCCTCCAACAACACATCGCCCGTTAGCGCGTTGTTATTCCCATCTTTCGATGAAGAGTCCCATAGCGCATGCCAGGAACCAACATCATTCCAATCACTTTCAAGTGCCACGACAACGGCATTGCTAGTATTTTCCATCACCGCGTAATCAATAGACTCACTCTTACATGCAGAAAATGCTTCTTTACCAATGCGAATAAAATCCAAATCCTTCTCTTGTGAGCCATAAGCTAACTTCACACTGGCGGCCATTTCAGCTTCATTTTCTGCAAGTTCTGACATTAATGTAGAAGCCTTAAACATGAACATTCCACTATTCCAAGAGTAATCTCCCGAATCTAAATATTCTTGCGCTTTTGCTAATTCAGGTTTCTCTACAAATTTTTCAACTTGATTGGCTTTTCCATCTGCCAATGCTAAACCTGCCTTAATATATCCATAACCTATTTCTGGTCGGGTTGGTTTGATACCAAAGGTGACCAATTGATCCTGTTCACTTAAGTTCATAGCCAACTCAATGGCATTACTGAATGCTTCTTGCTCATCAAAAATGTGATCTGCTGGCAGCACTAAAATAATTGCATTTTCATTGCGTTGCTGCGCACATAAGGCTGCTAGCGCAATAGCTGGCGCCGTGTTACGACCGATTGGCTCTAATACGATGTCAGCATTTTTAACTGCTTCCAAACGAAGCTGTTCTGCCGCCATAAAACGATGCTCTTCATTACACACAACAATAGGATCTTGTACCCCATTTCCTAGCCCTTTCACCCGAGTAACCGTATCTTGAAATAAGCTACGGTTATTTCTTAACGGAATAAACTGCTTGGGATACAATTTTCGTGACACAGGCCACAATCTCGTTCCCGAACCACCAGACAAGATTACCGGTATAACTTGAGAAAATTTAGACATAATATAATTTAGAGTCTTGATATTTAATGGATATTAATTCTCACCCAAATTAGCGCTGCGAGATCGGGCAAATACTAGCAGAACCAGCGTAGATAAAATGCTAATTATTGCCCAATTTCCCCAGATAACAAACGGAGTGCTTCCGCGCATCGGCCAAACCTCTTCAGTGACGACTTCGTCTGCAAATTGCCCTGACCTAGCCAACAACCTCCCCTTCATATCAATCACCGCAGACACACCTGTATTCGCCGCACGCACCATGTAACGCCCGGTTTCTAGTGAGCGAGTACGTGCTATTTGCAAGTGTTGGTGTGGCGCGAGCGAATCACCAAACCATGCGTCATTGGTCACATTCATGAGCAGCTGAGCTTCTGGCAAGGCGCGCCTTATTTCTTCACCAAAAGCGGCCTCATAACAAATAGACACGCCGACGGGTATCCCTTTCATTTGAAGTATTGAAGACCCCTCACCTGCACTCAAATCAGACATGGGTATAATCACTAAACTACGAAAAATCTCGAAAATCCAACGCAGCGGGAGGTATTCACCAAAGGGTACCAGGTGTTGTTTGTTATAGATCTGCACATCGCCACCTATGGCGACTAAAGAATTAAATATTCTCTCTGAACCCGGCTCATAGGTGAATACGCCGGACAATAATTCAGTGTTATTTTGCCTTAGCTGTTTTTCAAAGCGAGGAATAAAGTCTTTATTCGCCACTCTGTAAAAAGTAGGTATTGCTGTTTCAGGCCACACCACAATATCGCTATCCCAGTGTTGACTAGTTAAATCTGCATAGGCTTGATAGACTTCATGCCTCCGTGATTTATCCCACTTCATTTCAAACGGAATATTAGCTTGGACCGCAGAAACTTTAATTGGTTGGTCGCCAACTTTTGATGTCCATTCAATGGCACCCGTTAAATAGCAACAAATAATTAATGCGCCCAACCCAATAAGACCTTTTACTATGTGCTGATTACCCGCATACATCAGTGCAATAATGCTTGCCGCAAGAAATGCCATTAATGCGCTGCCGGCAAACACGCCAAAAATAGGAATAATTCCCGACAGTGGTGAATCGACTAAGACATGCCCCGCTAACAACCACGGGAATCCTGTCAGTATCCAACTTCTCATCCATTCAAGCAGTGTCCATAGCGCTGCAAATATCAGCACATCCATCCATATACTGGTTGATGAAGCTTGTAGTTTAGCGTGAACTTTTAACGCCAGCGCCGGAAATACACTAAGCACTAAGGTAGAAACAAATGTTATTGCAACCGCAGCGATAATAGGTGCTTCACCAAAATCATATAAGCTGTTAAAAACCCATGATGTACCCGAGCCAAACATGCCCAACCCGTACAAATAACCCGACTTAAATGCATGCTTATTATCTTGCTGGTGCAACGCAAATAGAAACGACAACGACACAATCGACATCCACCAAAGATTAAATGGTGAAAAAGCCAACACGTGAATTACACCTGCAAGTAATAATAGAATATTGCGGCTCATATGATTACAACGAACGTTGTTAGACAACAATAAAGACGTTTTATGTACGAGTAACTTTAAGTAAATGCAAACGGCGACTGTCTGCGCTAATTACATCAAATTTAAATCCTTCAATCACCACGCTTTCATTTCTTTTTGGCACATGCCCAAAGTTATTAGTGACTAACCCACCAATAGTGTCGAATTCATCATCATTAAATGATATCTCAAAGTATTCATTAAAGTCCTCTATTGGCGTTAATGCTTTTACTAATGCATATTTATCATCTTCAGAATAAGTAATGTATTGATTTTCTTCCAGGTCATGCTCATCGGTAATATCACCAACAATCTGTTCTAGCACATCTTCAATAGTAACCAATCCAGACACACCACCATACTCATCAACAATGATGGCCATGTGGTTTCTAGTATTGCGGAATTCATTCAACAAAATATTCAGCCGCTTACTCTCTGGCACTATAAATGCGGAGCGTAAAATATCCCTGATATTGAATTCTTCTTTGTTTTTATCGGATAAAAATCTCAGTAAGTCTTTGGCAAGTAACACACCGACGACTTCATCACGACTGTCTCCAATTACTGGAAAACGTGAGTGAGCTGATTCAACAATAGTAGGCAGCATTTCTTGCACAGAGTGTTCTTCTTCAACCACTTTCATTTGCGAACGCGGAATCATAATATCGCGCACCTGCAATTCAGATACTTGAAAAACACCTTCGATCATTGTTAGCGCGCTGGTATCGAACATATTTCGTTCGTGTGCTTCGCGTAAAATAGCCACTAACTCTTCGCGGTCTTTAGGCTCACTCGAAAACACTTGCCCGAGTTTATCTAGAGAAGTTTCTAACCAATTTTTTTTTGATGCAGGGTCAGGCGTGGTGCCCATAGATTTTTGCTGGGTAATTTAAAGGGGTTTTAAGGTGTCATTATTTAAACATACGGATTCGCAAATCCGAGAAGATGCATGATTTTTATTTCTAGACTTTCCATTTTTTCTGCGTCGGCCTCATCAATATGATCATAACCTTGTAGATGAAGAATACCATGGACTGTCATATGCGCCCAGTGACTATCGTGTGATTTACCTTGATCTTTCGCTTCTTTGGCCACGACTGGCGCGCATATAACAATGTCTCCCATAAATGGCACATCGACGCCATCTGGCAGATCTACAGGGAAAGAAAGCACATTCGTTGGCCCAATTTTTTTACGATACTGCTGATTTAGTTGAGCCATTTCTGTCTCGTCGACGATGCGCAAAGCCACTTCTTGCACAGCATTCACCTCAATCAGCGCAGCCCAACACTGGAATGTCTCTTCACTAGGGATATCTTCAGCCGATGCAGCAAACTGCACTTCAACTTTAATCATTTATTATCGGGCTTATCATGACGATCATATGCGTCAATTATATGTTGTACCAATGGATGTCTCACCACGTCCTTAGAATCAAAATAATTAAATTTAATCCGTTTCACATCTGCCAACACATGCATCACTTCTCGCAAACCCGACTGATTTCGGTTGGGTAAATCCACTTGAGTGACATCTCCCGTTACCACTGCTTTTGAACCAAAGCCAATTCTGATGAGAAACATTTTCATTTGTTCTTTAGTGGTGTTTTGCGCCTCATCCAAAATCACAAATGAATCATTCAATGTACGCCCGCGCATATAAGCTAATGGAGCGACTTCAATCACGGTGCGCTCAATAAGCTTATTAACACGCTCAAATCCCATCATTTCATATAACGCGTCATACATAGGGCGCAGATAAGGGTCTATTTTTTGGGCTAAATCCCCAGGCAAAAAGCCAAGACGTTCTCCAGCTTCCACCGCAGGGCGAACCAAAATTAGCCGTTGAACTTGTTCAGAGTCTAGCGCAGCCACTGCGCACGCTACCGCCAAATAAGTTTTACCCGTGCCAGCAGGTCCAATTCCGAATGTAAGATCATTATTAAGCACGTCATTAATGTAAGCTGCTTGATTAAGACCGCGAGGCTTAATAATGCCACGCCGCGTGTGCACACCAACATCAGCTAACTTTTCATTCGTCTTAGCCTTATGGGAAATATTATCAACATTTGAATCTTGTAGATGCAAGTGAATAGCTTCCTTAGACAATTCCTCTGAACTGGTGATTGCATATAAGTTTTTGATCACGACTGCAGCTGATTCAGCGGCTGATCTGCTTCCTTCGACAGTAAAAGCATTGCCTCGGTGATTAACTTCTACAGATAGGCGTTCTTCAATTTGGTGTAGATGCTCATCAAAAGGGCCACACAAATTCGCCAGGCGAGAGTTATCATTAGGCTGAAGAGTGAGATTAACTTTTGCGGATTGGGCACTCAACAGTGAATGTTCCTTAGTTATTTATACTAAACGGCCGCGCAAAGAATTTGGCATCGCATGTGTGATTTCCACATCCACCAATTGACCAATCAACTCTTTCGGACCTTCGACATTAACAACTCGGTTATTCTCAGTGCGACCTGCAATTTCTTGGTCACTTTTCTTAGACAGTGAGTTCACTAAAATAGTCTGTCTTGTGCCAATCATTTCTGTGGAAATGCTGCTTGCCATCTCTAAAATGCGTGATTGTAATTTTTTCAGGCGATTTTTTTTCTCTTGCATTGGCGTCAGATCTTCCAATGATGCGGCAGGGGTTCCCGGACGCGCACTAAAGATAAAACTAAATGAATAATCGAAGCCCGCATCCTCAATCAGCTTCATTGTTTGCTCAAACTCTTGATCTGTCTCACCCGGGAAACCAATAATAAAGTCTGACGACAAACTGATATCAGGTCGATGCTGGCGCAATTTGCGCACCTTGGACTTGTACTCAATTGCCGTGTACCCACGCTTCATTGCCGCTAAAATTCGGTCTGAACCACTTTGAACGGGTAAATGCAGATGATTCACCAGTTTGGGAATTTCCGTATAAGCTTCGATTAATGAATCGCTAAACTCCAAGGGATGCGACGTGGTATAGCGAATTCTCTCTATGCCTGCTATTGCGGCGACATAATGTAACAACAGGGTGAAGTTACAGATTTCTCCATCATCCATTTTGCCATAATAGCCATTGACGTTCTGACCGAGCAAATTGACTTCTTTAACGCCCTTATCTGCCAGCTGCATAATTTCAACTAGCACATCATTCAAAGGTCGGCTGATCTCTTCACCACGGGTATAGGGCACTACGCAATATGAGCAGTACTTGCTGCAGCCTTCCATAATAGAAACATAGGCACAGGGGCCATCCACTTTTGCTGGAGGCAAATTATCAAATTTCTCAATCGCGGGGAAAGAAATATCGACGACTGACTTACCCTGTTCGCGAGCCTGATCGATGAGATCGGGCAATCGATGCAAAGTTTGAGGGCCAAATATCACATCTACCTGAGGTGCTCGCTTCCTAAGCGCCTCACCTTCTTGGCTAGCTACACAACCGCCTACTCCAATCACTAAATTAGGGTTTTTCTTCTTTAATTTATCCCACTGGCCCAATTGAGAAAACACCTTCTCTTGAGCCTTTTCACGAATCGAGCAGGTATTGAGTAGTAACACATCCGCTTCTTCAGGGTTTTGCGTCAGCTCCATATCCTTGGCCGCACCCAACACATCTGCCATCTTGTCTGAGTCATACTCATTCATCTGACAGCCTTGGGTTTTGATGTATACTTTTCCTGGCATGGGTTATTGTATCGTGGATTCAATATTAAAGGGATATCTCGATAGGTTACTAAGCCTATATAATATGTCTCCATCTCAAGCCTTACAGGAGCACGAACAATCACACGCTTGAGCACTTAACTATATCAATCCTTGGGCTCTAAACTACCCTTAACCATTATCTCAAAATACATTTATTCTAATGGATTTATTTTTTTATTTTTTTAGGGCCTATCCTCTAAGAACAATCATAGTATTTATTGGGGTCACAATAGCGAGCCTCATTACCGCAATCACATTGCTCGCCTTACCAGCACTATTGTTTACACTATTAGGAAGAAGCTCTGCCAAAACACAATTCATTAATAAATTTCTCGAACAATCAGGCGTTTCACCTACAACTGAAAATTTAATCATATTTCTTATTATTGGCATAATATTACAAAGCGCATTTCTCGCAGGCTCAAATATTTATGCTGGCTTCACAAAAGCCAAAGTCGTCAAAGATCTACGCATCAAACTAATCACACTCATGTCTCAAACAGAGTGGGGATTTTTCACAAAACAATCTAGCGGCAATTTCACTGCATCATTACTGAATGAAATAGACATCGCAGGGGATGGCTATGAAACCATGGTTGTTATTCTCTCGAATTCAGTACAAATGCTTGCATATTTATCAGTAGCATTTTTTATCTCCTGGCAAATCGCTGCAATTGCCATTATTACCAGCCTTATTCTTGCTATTTTATTTAGCAAGCTAATTTCCATCAGCAGAAAGTTAGGCGATGAACACGTAATACTTGTTCGAAAAATCACAGCACAACTTACAGATTCTTATCGCAGCATAAAGCCATTAAAAGCAATGGCACGAGAAAAGCATTCACATGCAATACTGGGCAGTTATACCAAACAGTTGAAATCCGTTAACAAAAAAGACACTGTTGCATCACAAGTCCTAGAGATGTCTCAAGAAATCATATTAATGAGCACTGTAATACTGACAATATATTTCTCATTCAAAGAACTCAACATCCCAATAGAATTCTCAATCGTTCTTGTAATTCTATATCTAAGAACAATGAAGCTATTTGGCAAGTCACAAAAGCAATTTAGGACATACGTTGGAAATATTAGTGGTTACCACATGGTGATGCAGTACATGAATGCCACTATAGAAAACAGAGAACAACGAAATGGGATTATAAAACATGAATTCTATGGGGATATTGAGTTCAAGAATGTTAGCTTTATGCATGAAGCAAAACAGATACTCAATTGCACCTCAGCAACATTCCAGCATAAAAAGCTAAATACAATTGTCGGCTTATCTGGCGCAGGAAAGACGACAATTGCAGATCTAGTTTGCGGACTTTACCAGCCCCAGTCAGGTGAAATTATCATTGATGGAGTATCCATACAGGACATTGATATCACTTATTGGAGAAAGCAAATTGGCTACGTTACCCAGGAAAATAATCTTTTAAATACAACTATAAAAAACAACATCACATTAGGAGACACAAAATTCACCAATGATGATATACGCTATGCACTCAAAAAATCTCACTGCACCGATTTTGTGGAGCAACTACCACAAGGAGTGGAAACAAATGTAGGAGAAAATGGAGCTCACCTTTCTGGCGGACAAAGACAACGAATATTAATCGCTAGAGCGCTAGTACACTTTCCAAAACTACTAATACTAGATGAAGCTACAAGTGCTCTAGATAGTGAAACAGAAAAACACTTAAGCGAAATTTTTAAGTCCTTAAGCAAGGAAATCACCATTATTTCTATATCGCATAGACCAGCCCTAGTCGAAATATCTGATCATATAGTGAAATTAGAACATGGGATTTTCATTAATCAAGTTATCAGTTAACACTAGCATCCCACTTAAAAAATTATTAAGCCCCGACAACCAATAATGACGAAGATAAAAAACCCCTCGATAGCAACTACAGATTATATTCTACGAATTGTATTAAGCCTCGTAATTGTGATTATTGGCACGGGCATCTATGAAGCAGATCTCATGCCTAAAGACGAAATACTTGTGCCTCTACTTGCCTTTACACTATTAGCCTTCTCACTCAACCACAGGAGAAGCCTTAACTTTATTGAGAGCAAAGTTTTAATTGGTTTTTTAATATTCAATATATACTTCATATTGAATATTAGCATACTCCAGCAACCGGGACTGGAAGTTAAGACTTATTTTATTCACCTCATATCTATTGGCTCATTCATTGCCGTTTACACAGCAACAAGGATAATTCTACCTAACGGCACTAACAATATTATTCTAACAAGCAACACCAGTATCGCCATTTTATCTATCATCGCCTTAGGCCTGCTATTAACAAGCCAACTATGGCAAGCTTATTACATTCATGACACTTTCATGATGAGACCAGGAGGCTTTTTAAATCCTAATACAACTGCTGCAATATCGCTTATTTTTATGTTCTCCGCATACAAGTGCCTAGACACAACAAATAGAAGCCTTATATTGCTTTCTGTGACTCTGGCAGCCTGCATCATATTTTTAGCACAATCTCGCGGATCAATGCTTTTTCTTATGCCATTCATTCTTTACTGCTTACTCAAACTATATAGCAAGAAATCATTAAATTTCTCCCCGCTTATATTTGCCGCCTTAACCATCTTCCTCTTACTATGTTTAACAGGCACATTAGAATTTATAGGATCCGCTCTATCCAGATTCAAAGGAGATCATAATTCGGTATCACGATTAGACATTGCAATAAAAGGATTCCACGCTTTCCTTGACTCACCAGTCTGGGGGAATGGATATAGGTACTTAGCAGACACATATTCTCTATCTTCGCACAATCAAATTGTAGAAAGTCTGGCTAGTTTTGGACTAATTGGAACAGTGATAATATGTATCGCGTTTTATTATCTCTACACACCTTGCAGCTTACTCTTCTGTGTTCTCTGCATATTACCAGTCCTCTTATTCAGTCATAATTTTTTTGACTCATACAGTTATCAAGCAGTATTAGGGTTTGCACTAGCTGTAGATAGAAAAAATCGCATGAACTAAACCAATGGACACTCATCGATCCATTTGGATAATGTTTTTATATTCACCCGTTTTCTCACTTGTATTTTCTAACCCCGTTAGAAAATCATGTAACTGTACCTTCTTATCTACAGTTTTATAGTCAGTATTATTTTTTACTAAATCGTTAATTTTATTAGCACATTCATTTGCAAAAACACCAGAATGTTTAGCTAGGAATATTTTCTCATGCTTAGTAGCTTCCTGATGCTCAGAATCATAAAACAACTCCTCATATAGCTTTTCACCTGGTCGAAGGCCAGAATATACGATATCAATATCTGTATTTAATTGCTTTCCAGATAACTGTATCATTTGCTCTGCTAGATATTTAATCTTAACTGGCTCGCCCATATCTAACACAAATATTTCACCACCCTGACCCATTGATCCCGCCTGAAGAATAAGCTGAGCCGCTTCTTTTATAGTCATGAAAAACCGCGTTATTTCAGGGTGAGTAACTGTCACTGGACCACCATTCCTGATCTGCTCACGAAAAAGAGGCACAACACTTCCCGCTGAATCTAATACATTCCCAAACCGCACTGTTATACATTTTGTTGATGTGTTTTGGTTTATCGACTCCGTATACAATTCAGCAATACGTTTGCTAACACCCAGTATATTGGCAGGATTCACAGCTTTATCTGTGGAAATTAATATGAACTTATCAGCGTTTTCTTCACATGCAATATCAAGAATTGTTTTTGTCCCCAGAACATTATTTTTAACTCCTTGATGTGGCTGCGCCTCAAGAATAGGGACATGCTTATATGCAGCAGCATGAAAAACTAACTGGGGTTTGTATTCTGAAAACAATGCTGACATATGATTCAAGTCACATACATCGCCTAATAAACAAATAATTTTTACATTAGTATTATTTGATACTAATGTCCGTTCTATTTCATATAAATTATATTCACTATGATCTATCACCACCAAGCATGATGGCGATAATGCAGAAATCTGTTGGCATAACACCGAACCTATAGATCCTCCACCCCCCGTTACAAATACACATTTGTTTGTGACTAGGCCTTGTATATTGCTCCAATCCAAGTCAACTTGCTCTCTACCAAGCAAATCCTCAATAGAAACCTCGCGCAGACCCGAGATAACCTCCTGATTCGATTGCAATTCACGCAGATTTGGTAAAATTTTAATTGATAAATTTGTTTTTTCACAAATTTCAACTATCGTTTGAATTTCCACGCGACTCGCAGAAGGAATTGCAATAGCTATCCAGTCTATATTAAGTTGGCTTGTAATTTCTTCTACCTTATTTATTACACCACATATTTTAACTCCTCTAATTTCCGCTCCGCTCAAACCAGCATCATCATCTAAAATTGCTACAGGCATGTCACTTTCACTACGACGCATATCTCTTACAAGCATGTCTCCAGCATTACCACCACCAATAATCAGTACTCTCTTTTTATTGATAGCAGAAAGTATTGAAGTATTACGATCTTTCCATAATCTATAACCGAGACGCGGACCTCCAAGTGAAAATATTAGAAATATAGGATATAGCATCAGCACAGAGCGAGGCACACCCTCCAGTCTAAATAAAACAAAAAATACTAGTGATGCAATCACTCCACCTGCAATTGCTGCACGAAATATATTCCACAAATCCAATAGGCTAGCAAATCGCCATAAACCTCTATATAAATGAAAATACCAACACACTCCTCCCTGCACAATCAGAAGTATCGGAATAAGTAGAAGACTGAAATTCCAATTTGGAAATAGAAAGTCAAAATTATACCTAGTTAGCCATGCAGTCTGCCAAGCTACCACAACCATAACCAAGTCATGCATTACCACTAATGTTCTATTAGCATATGGGAATTTAAACATTCTAATTATAATCTTAATTGGATTTATACATCTTCTCGATCAAATTCAGACACCTAAAAATGGCTTCACACGTCTTAGATATCTCAGAATCTGTCAATGTTGGGTGAACTAAAAACATTAAAGATCTATTGCCTAGTTCTTTCGCATTAGGCAATCGAACTTTAGGCTGATATTCAGCTGCATCAAAAGCTTTTTCCAAATAGACTTCGGAGCAAGAACCAGAATAACAAGGCACCCCATATGATAATATCTGCTCAATAATTTTCTCCCGAGTCCAACCTGCTTGCAAAACTTCTTCTCGAATATACACATGACATTTATACCAGGCATGTTCAATATGATTAGGGGTACTAGGCACTCGTAGAAACTTAGGGAATTTTCCACATTCTTCTAAAATACTATTGGCATTAATATTTCGAGCCTGATGCCAATCCTTCATCCGCCGCAATTGAATTCGACCAATTGCTGCCTGCATTTCTGTCATACGCCAATTAGTTCCAAATGACTCATGAACCCATCGAAATCCTGGTGCATGCTCACGCTCATATATCGCGTGCCAAGACTTCCCATGGTCTTTATACGACCACATTTTAGACCACAGCATTTTATTATTCGTGGTCACCATACCCCCCTCACCACCTGTAGTCATAATTTTATCTTGACAGAAACTCCAACAGCCTATATGACCAATTGAACCCACTGACTGACCTTGATACTTTGCACCATGCGCTTGAGCACAATCTTCAATAACATATAAATTCTGCGACTTAGCTAAATCCATAATCGGATTCATTTCGCAAGGCCACCCAGCTAAATGTACGCAAATAATTGCTTTAGTTTTACTTGTTAGGCACGCCCTAATTGACTTAGCTGTAATATTACCGCTTTCTGCATCAACATCAGCAAATATTGGTTTAGCGCCAACATTTACAATACAAGAAACTGTGGCAATAAAAGTTCGTGGAGTCACAATGACTTCGTCACCCTCACATATGTTAATCGCTCGTAATGCAACTTCTAGTGCCGCCGTACCATTAGCTAGTGATATGGCATATTTTGCATTCACCCAATCAGCAAATTCTTGCTCAAACTGCCGACAGATATCACCCGTCCAATAATTAACTTTATTAGAACGCAATACATCCTGAACAGCGCTACATTCTTCTTCACTATAAGAAGGCCAAGTTGAAAACACTGGGTTACTCAATTTTTTATACCCTTATAGTACTCTAGCTGGATTCCCAACAACCGTCACTCCAGCAGGCACATCTTTAGTAACCACTGCCCCCATCCCTACAACGGCACCTTGTCCAATAATTAATGGTTGATTTGGCTTGCCTTGTTTAATAACAGCACCTGAACCGATATAAGCATGATCTTCAATCAACACATTACCATTACATTTAGCCCCTGGTGCAAAAGTAACAAAATCACCGATAACACAATCATGTTCCACATAGCTATAAAGGTTTGCGTGAAAACAATTACCAATATTTATATTAGAAGTCAAACAAACAAACGGACTCAATACCGATCCCTCACCTATGACCACATTATCCATTATCATAATATTTTCAGCCTTCACTGACCAAAGCTTAATGCCTTCATTGAACAGACGATCTACAAGTTTCTTTCGGATATAACCGTTCGCTATCGCAAGAACTGCAAATTTTTTTGAAGCTTCCGCAGCAAGAAATTCCTCACTACTAAGAACAGCATGCCCATTTATCATATTAGACGTTATCGCATCATCTACGAAGACCAATCTATCAATAGGAATATTTATCTTTTCAATTGTACTGCGAGCAAGTGGTAAAATTCCTCTCCCGCACCCACCCGCACCATAAATTGCATACAGAGGTTGCCTCATCACTCTACTCCCTATTACCTTTAAACTTATACATCGTTGCCTCACTTTCAGCGTTAATACCTTCCCGCATAAAAACTTTCTTAATACTTAGGAAAAATATCTTTACATCTAACAGTAACGATTGATTGTCGACATACCAAACATCGAGTTCAAATTTCTTCTCCCAATCAATTGCATTACGTCCATTAACTTGAGCCCACCCTGTAATACCAGGCCGAACATCATGTCGTCTTTTTTGCTCTACTGAATACAATGGCAAATATTCGCTCAGCAATGGTCTAGGCCCGACTAAACTCATTTCACCCTTTAGCACATTCCATAATTCAGGCAATTCATCCACGCTAGTAGAACGAAGAAACTGTCCAAAGCGAGTCATGCGCTTTGAGTCAGCCACTAGATCACCAGAACTATCAATCTCATCGAACATAGTTCGAAATTTTATTATTGTAAAGGGCTTACCTAATAATCCGGGACGGATTTGCTTGAAAAATATAGGCTTACCAAGCTTAATATATATAAGACAAGTAATAGAGATAATTATAGGCATAAACATACAAAGCATCACAATAGAAACAATCAAATCTAACAACCTCTTGATCATTCTATACCCATTTCTTTTAATAGCGTTGCATTTACTTTATGTACATCATATTTTGATTCAGCCATCACCCGTGAACACCTTCCCATTGATACGCATAGTGCTGGATTTTCTATAAATTTCATCATTGCACTTTTCAGACTGTTAACTGATTTAACAGATACCAAGAATCCATTCTCGCCATCTACTACAGTCTCCCGACAACCAGGTGCATTACTTGTAATGACCGCTCTCCCCATAGCCATTGACTCCAATACTGTTCGAGGAATACCTTCACGACATGAAGGTAAGACATAAACACTACAATCTTCAATAGCAGGGCGAACATCAGACATTTCACCTAAATATAACAATACTCCTGCGTCGATCCATTTATGGAGCTCAACTCGATTAATGGCATCTGGATTTTCATCAAGCCACCCTACGAGCACAAACTCAACATCTGGATATTTCTCCTTAATTTGTTTTGCGGCATTGGCATATTCACGAACGCCTTTATCACCTAACAACCTTGCAATCAGCAAAAAAGATACTTTTTGAGGAACTGGAACCATAGAATAATAATTCAAGTCAACGCCTGAACCATTAATGACAACAACAGGACAAGAAGAATTCAATATTTCAAGTGATGAGAAAACATTTCGATCGTCAATGTTCTGAAAAAATACTTTATCAATACCTCTTAACGATGAACGATACATGATAATCAATACTTTCCGTATTATTCTTCGAGTACCCACTGAATGGTTAGTAAATCCGTAGCCAAGCCCTGTAATTAGCGCAAAACAATTTGGCACACGTGTGATTTTCGCAGCGATAGAACCATATATCACTGGCTTAGCTGTATATCCAAGAACATAGTCTGGCCTTATTTTACGCATAACTTGTATAAGCTGAAATAATGTAACTATATCAAATAATGGATTTAACCCAGTTCTATGCAACGTAATTTCATGAACGATTACACTTTTATTTTCTAGCTGTATTCTAATTTTAGAATCTACTGGGAAATTTGGAGCTGCAACATGTACTTCAATACCGTTAGATTGTAGCGCTTCAATTAATTTTCCACGAAAATTTAAAATTGATTTTGGATAGCCAGCAATCAATAAAAACTTTAGTTGATTATTGAGCATCAAGCCACGCCTGAAACATCAATACATTCCATAATTGGTGTTGCCAATCACGCCTACCTGAAAGATGCTCGTTCCACTTCTTCAAAATTGGATCAGCATTAAAGTAACCTTCATTACGCAGACGTCTCTCACACAGCAATTCTTCAGCCCACTCGCGCAAGGGACCGCGCAACCACTCACCAATAGGGATACCAAAACCCATTTTAGGACGTTCAACAAGTTCCTTTGGAATATAACGATACAAAACCTGTTTAAGCACCCATTTAGTTTGATTTTCGCGCAATTTGTATTCCAAAGGTAATTGCCAAGCAAATTCAACCACTCGATGATCTAAAAATGGAACACGAGTCTCTAAGGACACGCCCATAGCCGCTCGATCCACCTTGCAAAGAATATCGTCTGGCAAATATGTCAACAAATCTACTAACATCATACGTTCAATATCATTAAGACTATTAAACAAAGACATATCATCAACTCTTTGAAGCAGAGATGATTTACCTCCAATGACAATACTTCCAGGCTGCTGCCACTGACTAACTAGACGAACATATAGATCTTTAACATCTTGCGCTGTTATAACACTTGCACCTTTATGCAGTTTATCACCTACATTAACCCAATCGCCAAAAACTGGAAAAATCTTCTTCAATATATTTGCCATACGATTCCAGCTCGCAGGTGAAATTGAAGTTATCATAGAAGCCGTGCCTCTTCTCAGAGACAGAGGCAAACATGATATTTTGCCCCACGTTTTGGCCGTTATTGCATAACGATTATATCCAGCAAATAGTTCATCTCCCGCATCTCCTGAAAGAGAAACTGCGACATGTTGCCGAGCTAATTGAGAAACAAGAAAAGTCGGGATCTGAGAAGAATCTGCAAATGGTTCATCATATAAAACTGGCAACCGAGGAATTACTGACATACATTCTTTGTCGCTAACGTATAACTCTGTATGATCTGTTCCTAAGTGACTGGCGACTGCTTTAGCATGTTCAGCCTCATTATAAAGATCTTCATCAACTCCAATTGAAAATGTTTTAATTTTCTTATTAGATTGAGCCTGCATTAAGGCAACAATTGTCGACGAGTCAATCCCTCCTGATAAAAAGGCACCCAGAGGCACATCAGCAATCATTTGTTGATCAACGGCGCTCATTAATAATGATTCCAGACTAGAGACAGCTTCTTCGGGCGATCCTTCAAATATTTTATTTTTCAAACATTCGCTTGACCAATAATCCCTCACTTTAAGCTCATCAAATGAATTAGAAACTGTCAGCATGGAACCTGGCATCAGCTTTGATATGCCTTGATAAATCGTATATGGAGCTGGTATATAATTATAACGCGCATAGAGATGCAGAGCATCTCGGTCAATGCTAGCATTAAAAGCTGAATAAGCCTTAATAGCTTTCAGCTCAGAACCAAACAAGAAGACCTCGTCTTGCCAACCATAGTAAATTGGTTTTTCTCCTATGCGGTCTCGCGCTAAGGTTAACTCACCTCTTTTCTTATCCCAAACAGCCATTGCAAACATACCAACAGTACGTCTCAATGCAGATTCAATGCCCCATGCTTCAATACAAGAAAGCATAGTTTCTGTATCAGACCTTCCTTTCCATTCAACGAAAAAACCATCACTCGCTAGTGATTCTCTAAGTGCTAAATGATTATAAATTTCACCGTTATACACAATCACATACCGACCTGAAGCTGATTCCATTGGTTGATGTCCAGCAGGCGAAGGATCGATAATTGACAAACGACAATGAGCAAGTTCTATACCAGCATCTTGATCCACCCAAACACCTGAATCATCTGGCCCGCGATGCTGAATTTTATCAATCATGGACTTTACCGATGACTTTTGTTTGAGAATAGAACCTTGATTAAATAGACCAGCTAATCCACACATATTTACCTATAGGCAATAAAAGGAGAAATTATTAATTCGTTCGATACTAAGTTCTGATCTCGTAACACCTTAATGTATACGATTAAAAAGATTAACTACTTTTTTACTCCGCAAAAATTTATTAAAAAATATTTTAATTCTCAAACTTATATACAATTTGTGGTTCAAATATTAAATTGACCCTACCTCAAACTTGACTAGTTATAATTATGTAACCGATATTTTATTAAGCCATTCACTCCTTTTAGAAAGCCAAAAATACCGATACTTTTAATCTCTCTAGAGGCATCATAAATCCTCATATTGAACAATAAATATATGACATAGCGAGACACATTACATAAATTTAGCTCATGAGCTTTTTCTTCAGGAGCAACTCTTTTCACGATATCTATTGATTCTCTATAACCCTCTTCTTTGCTGTACAGGCTCATATTTGAATCATGCAACCGATATGCGCATAATACTTTGTCAACTGCTCTAGCTGCATACTTAGACGCAATCCTGAGTGTCATATAATAATCAGGCGAATACGTATACGATAGAGGGATTCCTCCAATTAAGTGCAATGCATCTTTATTAAAAAGCACAGTAGTCGCTGGAATAAAATTACCCTTATATAATTCTGCCACTAATGATTCTTGAGGCAGTCTTAGACAGGAAGGAATAACCTTCCTCCCACCTTTAAATTGTTTTTTCACAACTGATTTATCACAAAAATATTCGCATCGACAGTAAATCATGCCTAATTCACTTGTTTCATGAGACATATTTTTCATTTGACTACTTAATTTCTCAGGAAACCAGAAATCATCTACATCTAAAAAACCAACCCATTCACCTTTAGTTTGCTCAAAAGCTAAATTTCGTGCATGCCCCAAATTTACATGCTCATCTGCATAGAAGTAATATATTCGATTATCTTGATACGATTTAACGATTTCTGCACTAGCGTCAGTTGATTGATTATCCCAAAAAATAATTTCCCAATTTTCATATGTTTGCGAAATCACGCTATCGACTGCTTCTCGCAGATATTTTTCACCATTATAACAATTGATTACAACACTAATCAGTGGTTCTTGTTCATTTTTATACAACTTTACTTCCTATAATAACTAATCGTTTTCTTCAAACCTTCTTCAAGACTAGTAATTGGCGACCACTTGAGCATTTCATTAGCTTTACTAATATCAGCATGCAGATTCATACATTCTCCTTTCCGATACGGAATAACCCCATATTCTGGCTGACCACCTCTAGTAAGTACCACCACCCGCTCAACCATTGATTGAATTGAAATTGGATTACCTGAGGCGAGATTAAAAACTTCACCATAGACAGCTTCGGATTCTAGTGCAGAGAATATACCAGAAACGATATCTTCCACATAACAGAAGTCACGTAACTGTTTTCCCAACGAAACTGGGAATTTTTTATTCTGCAGGCATGAAGATATAACTTGCGGCAAAAACCTTTGCTCATTTTGTTTTGGGCCGTACACTAAAAACAATCTTAGAATAATCGCTGGAAATTTTTCTGTCCGATACAGCATTTGTAAAAATTGTCCGGCTGCAAGCTTCCCCATGGAATAGCATGAAATAGGCTTTTCAACATTCATTTCATTTTGAGGGGAATAAGTATCCCCATACTCGTCACTACTACCGATCTGAACAAAGCATTTCAACCTAGACCAATCCAGATTTTCTACAATATTAAGGGTCCCAACAAAATGAGTATCTATCATATTTCTTCCGTCTTTACGGAACACAGCATGGTTGATATTCCCACCTAAATTAACAACATGAGTTATCTCTATTTCAGATAATGATTGCGCTACTTCGATTTGATTATTCAAATCTGCCTGGCAATAAGTAACGCCCTCAATTCTATTAGAAGCTTCAGGTAACGTACGCGATAACACAGCAACTTTATAATTTCGATCAAGTCCACCGCGGACAACCCATTCGCCAATAAATCCTGTCCCACCAACAACAAGAAGATTTTTATCTGTAGCTTTACAGAATATCAGTCTTCCACCCTCCAAGGAGCATTACCAGAGTCCCATAGCTCCTCCAATTGATCTCTATCACGCTTCGTATCCATGCACTGCCAGTAGCCCTCATGCTTATACGCCATTAACTCCCCCATAGCCGCAGCTTTCTCAAGTGGATCACGTTCAAGTATTGTTTCATCTCCTTCAATCAAGTCAAAAAATGATGGTTCAATAATAAAATACCCCCCATTAATCCAACCTTTAACTGTCTGAGGTTTCTCTTGAAATGAAATCACTCTCTTATCAGTTATCTCAAGCTCACCAAAGCGTGCTGCTGGGTGAACTGCGGAAACCGTAACCATTTTTCCATGACTTCTATGAAATGCTAAAAGTGAGTCTAAGTCGATATCAGCCACTCCATCACCGTAAGTTAGCATACATGTTTCAGAACCAATTACAGACTGCAATCGCTTTACCCGTCCGCCTGTCATTGAGTCCATACCCGTATCAACTAGCGTCACACGCCAATCAGTATTATCAGTATAGAGCGACTTTATTTGACCTGTGCCTAAATTAACTGTGAAGTCCGAATTCAAAGATCGGTAATTAAGAAAATAATCCTTAATTACCTCTGCTTTATAGCCTAACGCTAGGTAGAAATCTTCATGTCCAAAATGAGCATAAATACGCATTATGTGCCATAAAATTGGACGACCACCTACCGTGACCATTGGCTTTGGTATTATTTCAGTTTGCTCAGATAGCCTAGTACCAAAACCACCTGCAAGAATAATCACTTTCACTCTACCAGTCCCCAGTCATATTGAATTTCAGCTAATTCTTTCCTATCAGCCTCTTCAGATGCATGCTCAATATCAGCAATATTTAGAAGCATACTTATTGTTTCATCACAGCCTTGAAATCCCAGCCAAACCATTTTTGGTACAGTTAAGCGATAGTAATTCTCTCTTGAAAGAATTACCTCTTGAAACTCACCATAGCTTTCAGACTCTTGACGATCATCAAACATAACAAATCTAATAACACCAATTGGCACTATAAGATTAAGATTCATCTTACGATGACGTTTCCATGCTTTTATGCAACCAGATTTTATTATCGAAAAATATGCTTCCCCAAAATCTGAATATCCTTCATCACTACTCTTCATTCCATGCAATACGTTTCCGCCCGGAACTTCAATGATATTAAGCTGAGTTAATAACACCCCCTCAATACTAGTTTCATCACTCATTATATTGCCCAATGAGTTTCACGCATTTTGGCTAGACTCGTATATTCCTCAATCTGTTTAATACTATATTCTCGCATAGGCTTTTCCCCTCCTTCATAAAAAGTTTTATACCACTCCACTGTCATTCGCACAGTCTCTTCAAATTGTAATGTCGACAGCCATTTAAAATCATGCAGAGCCTTATCACAATTCAACTTCAACAGTCCCGCTTCATGCACATGTCCATGGCACTCAGAAATATCATTCCACCGAACATGATTCCAATACTTTGACATTTCATCTATCAGAATTTGAACTGAATAATTTTGATGAGCAGGAGGACCAAAGTTATACGCCTCACCGTGCTTATCAGAGCAATCATACAAAGATGCGGCCACTGTTAGATACCCACTAAGAGGTTCAAGTACATGTTGCCATGGACGTGTTGCTTCAGGTCTACGAATATCAACAATTTTATTTTGCGACCAAGCACTCATACAATCTGGCACTATCCGATCAAGCGCCCAGTCACCACCTCCAATCACATTGCCCGCACGACTAATACCAATACGTACATTAGAGTCAGGCATAGTAAAATATGAATCTACATAAGCACGAATAGCCAATTCGGCCATGCCCTTAGATGCGCTATATGGGTCTTTTCCTCCCAACTTATCTGTCTCTCGGTAACCCCAGGTCCACTCAACATTATCATATACTTTATCGCTAGTTACCATCACTGCAGTCACTGGTTTATTTAGCAATCGCAATGCATCCAATAAATTTGCTGACCCGATCGCATTAACCATCATTGTTTCTATTGGATTTTCATAGGAAGGCCGCACCAATGCTTGAGCCGCCAAATGAAAAACGAAATCTGGCTGAACCTTATCAATCAATTGCTTCATTGAGTTTCTATCTTGAATATCAATACGGAAATCTTCAACATTATCTAATAAGTTAATTGATTGAAAATGCGAAGGTTTCGAAGGCACATCAATAGAAACCCCATACACCTTTGCACCCAACTGCGTTAACCAGAGCGAAAGCCAAGAACCTTTAAATCCCGTATGACCAGTAACTAATACTTTTGCCCCATTGAACCTATTAAATAACGACATATAATTGTGTATCCATACTTTTTATTTACCATTCCAAGTCAATAGCATCTTCCACTTAGGAAGATTCGAATCGAGATAAAAATAATTCTGGCCCCGCACTTCTTTTTTATTGACATGACTAACTTCATTTATTATTCCAGCTAATTCTTCAGGCGTACTTACAAATGATACACCGTCACATCCTTTCAGAGGACTCAGATTTAAACTTTCCGGATCTAAGGCTGTTACTATAAACTTACCAGCACAATACGCATCTACAGCTGCCGAAGTAATACTGCCCGTATACGCTAGCGAGCACTCACTTAATAGTGCTGATAGCTCTCTATTTGTAACCTTTAAATCAAGCTCCAAATAGTCGCTCTCATCAATAGGACAAGCTGGATGTGGTTTTACAATATATTGAATCTCTTCATTGATTAAATAAGATGCAGCCAATAAAAGCTCCATTTGCTTTAATGTATTATCTTGTACGTAATCTCCTAAGACCAAAACTGTCGCCCTACTATTCTCTTTACCAGCTTGATTACCATTTTGAGTTAAGTCATTCAGATAAAGATAGCGTAGCGCTTCAACCTCACACAACTGGTTTGTCGGATATCCTGATTGCTGAAACATTTTCTTAGCGGCTTCACCATTAACGGCAATACAATCAGGCATCGGCAACTTACATTGTCCTTCTCTACTATAACTTCTCGAGTCAAAGAAGTATCTCATATCCCAAAATCGAACAGTTGAGTGAGGAACACCTACTAAGCAATTACTATGTCCTGCCATCCTCCAAGCCTCAATAAAGCCAAACTCCCAACCTTGATTTTCTTGCAAGTAAAATCCATTCTTCTGTTTAACAGGAAGCATTGACATCGCTTCCTCAAATAGGGAAAAAAACAAAATATTGCTCATTGCAGTTTTTCCAATTAACGAGCATAGATAGTCCTCTTTCAACAACACCCACAGGAAACCACTTTTCTTTCGAATAACACTTCGAAGTTTTCTCTCAATCATAAACAACCTAAACCACTCAACACATACACTCATGCATAACTTTAGACTAATAAATGTATACAATGTAACGTGAACTTGGTCTCCAGATGAAGAGCGATTGAAACGACTTATAATATTTTTAACTGAGGTCACATTAGGCAAAAGATCACTTTTTACATAAAGGTGTAGCCAATTACTAGGCAATTTTTCTTCTTCAAGTACTCTACTCAAATCATTCCAGTAGAAACTTTCGTAATCTCCATTTTCAATCGCCTCAGGCTTTAAATTAAAAAGATAAGAAACAAAAGTCATAGATGCTTCTGACTTCTTCCAATCATTTAAACCAACACCTCTAAGCGACCAGTTTGAAAATAATTGCCACATCAACCAAATCTGACCCTGCATAAAATAAGGTAGCTTGTGGAAAATCTCTTTCATTAAACCATTTTTTTTCTTAAAAGACCTTTCCTTACTCCAGTCAAACTTAATACCATGATTAGAGCAGAGCCGACGCATCGCTTTCGCTAATTTATTGTTAGCTGTTTTAATTGTTATGGAAGTATAATTTTTTTTTTCAAACCAAGATTCAAATGCCATCAGCTTGATAATATTATTAATTTGAGGCGACTTTGAAAAATTGCATTTCTCAGTCAAAAGCGTCATCCACCAATAACTTAATCCCGGTCGTATCTGCAAGCACTCTGAGACTTTTTTCCCATCAACTGTAGCCTCTCCCAAATCGTGCACTAACTCTAAATACTGTGAACGTAACTTCTCTGAATTTTTCTCAACAAGACAAGAAACAGAGAAAATTCGATCGCTCTCTATAGCAGCATAACTTTGCCATAACAGAACATCATAATCATTCTCTGGAACTACTTTTTCTGAGTCCCATATCAACAAATGCTTATGTCTACTATCTGCCATTATTCATATTGCTAAATAGTTATCACTTATACTTTGGCATCCAAATATCAGATTTCATTTCTTTTCTAACGAATTCGAGATCTTCAGCAGTATCGACGCTTACAGCACTACTCTCAACATGTACTGCACGTATACGGTGTCCTCGCTCAAGAATACGCAAATACTCATTAAACTCTATCTGTTCAAGATAGCCCTTCTCCCAATTACTATACTGCAATAAGAAATCTCTCCGAAAAGGTACTATATGGTATGCTTTCAACATAGGAGCATTAATGGTTCTTGCATCAGAGGGGATATCGGCACGTGAAAAGTACATGACGTTATTGCAGTCATTCAACACCACTTTAATATCAGAAGGCGAATTTCTCTTTTCAAACGGGTTCACTAAAATCCCCACTTCAACATCTGTGTTATCTTGAAGCTCAGCCACCACTTTATCAATATGATGTGGATTTACCAATACTTCATCACCTTGAACGTTAACAATAATATCAGCGTCCAAATTTAGTGCTGCCTCTGCAATTCTATCTGTGCCGGTTTGATGCTTTGAAGAAGTCATTATGACCTTACCACCTTGCTTCTCCACTTCGCTTCTTATTTCATCACTATCTGTGACAACGTAAACATCACTTAAATTTTTTGCGAGTAAACACCTTCTATAAACATGAACAATCATCGGCAGCCCACAAATATCTGCTAATGCCTTGCGAGGCAATCTTGATGACTCTAGGCGCGCCGGAAGCAGCGCAATTGCTTTTGAATTTGCGCTCACCTACATGTCTCCTCGTTAAACCACGTGCTAACTGCATGAATATTTGTATAGATAATTGAACTATCCACCTCATAAGTTATAAAACGCATCCCCATATCTAACAACCATTTTATATCATCACGAGATTGAGGAACAAATCCGCCCGACCACTTACCACTACGTGAAACAGCATTAACACCTTTGCGTATTTCATCTACCACCACCGGACGCTTAACCTCACCAGGATAACCTAGTGCTTGCGACAAATCATAAGCACCAAAGTAAACAACATCTATTCCTTCTATTTCAATAATTTGATCTAGATTATCCAGTCCTTCTTTAGACTCTATAATAACAACTGTTAGTATCGAGTCATTTGCAGTTTGAACATAATTCGAAACGTTTTTATTATTGAATCCACCTGCTTTAGAGAACGGCGTAAAACCTCGTTGACCTAACGGGTAATAATGTGATGAAGACACTAAATTAGATGCTTCAATATTATTAGATATATGAGGTACAACAATACCATGCCCCCCTTGATCCAAAGCTTGTAATATCATCCACTCTTCATTAGATGGAACTCTAATTAACGGTGTACAATTTTGCGCAGTCTCACAAGCAGACACATGCAAATGAACTTGATCAAGTAAAAACGGCCCATGCTCAAGATCTATAATCTGAAAATCCAGACCTCCTTGCGCCAAAACCTCAGTAACCAAAGGAGAACCAAGTGTATTCCAAGTCCCGATAACAGGCTCACCACCTAGTAACTTTTCTTTTAATTTATTTTTAAGCAACATTATCTATACTATTTTTAGTGCTGTTAAATCTGGTACAACACAACATTGATATTGATCAAATGCATATGAATTCGATAAACCAGTCAACACCCCAATATTAACTGGCACTGAAGCACTCACCCCCATCTCTATATCTACAGGATGATCTCCAACAACCACCGCATCAGCACATGAGATACCAATTCGACTTAATGTCAATTCCACCAAATCTGGCGCTGGTTTTGTATTATCAACTAAATCACCTCCGATAATCTCAGAAAAATAGTGCTCCAACTCCAATGCTTGCATTGCTTGACAGGCTCGCTGTGTGATATCTGTAGAAACAATAGCAGCCAAAATGCCATATTGCTGTAGCTGCTCTAATAAAACTGAAACACCTGGTAACAACTTAAGCAATGGCTTCATATTACACCCTGTCATTTCGTCCACTTCTTTAAATAAACTTTCCATTTCATCATTTGTTATAGAATAGCCAGAAGAGCGAATCACATCAGCAGTAATATTAACTATATATGATCGAGGCTTTACACCTACCGGTCCATTAGACTTCATCCGGTCAGTTTTTAGATCTACGCCCATTACATCTATCAACTTATTTTGCATATCAATAGCATTTGAGCCTAGCAAATATCGCTGTGCTATTTTTTCAGCGCGGATACGAATCATGGAAGACCAATAGAAATGTATATCAATCAGCGTTCCATCTTTATCAAACAAAATAACTTTTGGTGAATTATGCGCCACCTTAGCATTTACATATAGCTGAGCATTCATTGCAAACTACGGCTTACCAAGTCCGATGCAATCTCAACCGCAATATTTAATGATTCCATATCTGAATCAAAATTTTCATTTTGAACCTGCTCTTTGACTATATTTCTAGCGTGAGTTCCTATTGAAACACCACTAAATTTAATATCACAAAATTCTGCCATTTCTTTCGTTTTACTATTAGTACCACCAGAAAGTAGAATTGGTAGCTTTTTGAAAGCTCGATCTTTTTGCATTAAATCTTTATTTATAACATCAGCTATAGCTATCGCCTGTAGCGTAGTATTAAAGTCATCAGACCCCCCACTCATAGGTACACCATCTGCCTGTATAATTAATCTATCGCCTGCAATTTCTTTAGCATCACGAATTCGTTGAATAAGGTGCATATTTGACAAATGATAACGATCGAGGCACATCGAAATAAAATTATCAGGCTGCGCTTCATTAACTGTTTTCCACTCAGCCATTATTAAATCATTATCAGAAACTGCAGCGTGTAACTCTATATTTTCTGCACCCAAAGAAATACACTTTGGGAGCAGCTCACTCAATTTTTTATCATTATGCTCATACCGTACTGCAGCAACCTTAGGAGGACATGCTGCTTCACAGTTACCACAACCGATACATTTCTCGCGTATAATCTCATAGGTGCTTGGTATTGCATCTGTCGGGCAAACAGGAATGCATTTAGTGCATTCAACGCAATCATCTACAATAAATGCTTTTCGAACATGATGATCGCCGCTCATGCCAACACTAACTGTAATAAAAGGACGGTTGAGTATCTCCTTATTTAGCTGTGGAGCTAATTCATATGCTTTTTCAATACCTTCCACACATGCCTCTACAACTTCTGGTGTTGCAGATACATCAAATCCATTTGATCCCGCAAGCGAGTAAATTATTGCTAGCCTCTTAACTTCCTCTACATTTTCATTTCCTGCGCCACAAACCAATTTAAAGTACTTCCCTTGATTTAGTAATTCTTGCATCTCTTCAAATCGAGTCATTAATTCAGCTCTCCAATAATCTTATAATTCTGGTTCAAAGATAGACCCTTGAGGAATAGCATAGCTAGTAGGGGTTAATGATTTCAACGACAAATTATTAGGCAGCTTCGCATAAGCCGCCAGTACATCATTCATCTCTTGTTGACGCAGGTCATCAGCTTCATAACCATCAAACCCAACCATTAGAACTTTTTCCGATGCTGCCTGCGTGACAACAGACAAAGCATATGCAAAAGCTAGCGGCCAAGCAAGAATACAGCCTTTGGGGCCCACTTCAAACTTCTCTTGTTGCATTGACATTCCGTAATCCAAGATATTCAGTTCATCCAACATTTCACCCAAAGTTTCTCTCATCCTATTTAAGGGCATAATTAGCGGATGGTTAAGCTTTCGGTAAGTTTGCGCGTCAAAAAGAGCTCGCCCTTCATGCGCTACAACTGTTGCGTCTGCAAAACTAGAATCCAATTGCTCATTAGCATTTAAAAACAACACTACTAAATCATGCTGTTTAATATATTCCTCTATTCCTTCTTTATATTTAGCCACTGATGGACCAGAGCCTACAATCAATACATCCTTCCCTTGCAACCAGTTAGTAGCATCCCAACCACCTTCCTCAATATCCGAGTCATCGTAAACATATACAGCTTTACGTAAAGCCTCCTCACTAAATGAAGCCGAAGGTCTCTGAGCCAAGTATTTAAGAATATTATTCGCTTCATCAGAAGAGTATCTCGAGTCGTTTAAAATAGATTGAACAAAAGTCGGATGAATATGATTAATTGCAGCGAAATGATATTGTAAATTAGCGCCCCACTGATACAGTTGCTTCAATCTTGTAAAACTTGGATGACATTTCGTTAATGCCTGCACATCGCCATTATGCAATCCCTTATATACAGTCTCCATAAGCAATGCTTCGGTGCTAACATTACCTGCTCCCCTACCCATACCCATCACAGTAGCATCGCACCATGTCACACCAGAATCCAAAGCAGCCAATGAATTTACTAGCGCCAAACCTTTATTATCGTGAGTATGAATCCCCAAATCACCAGACCATATTGACGATAGCACACTACAAATAGATGCAACCTCCTTAGGCTCCATACACCCGAGAGAATCTGCAAAATATAATATATCGACACAATCCCACTGAGCAATATTTATAGCAACACGCTCGTATTCATTTTTCGTTTTCTCTTGGGCCTGCATTAAATTAATCCCAACCTTATAACCCAAATTATGCAAAGTGTTCGCAAGAACTTCTGCTTTTTGAACCTGACTAAATTCAATTGCTATTCGCACAAGCCTAACAAGAGAAGATGCTGCGGGCTGAAACAAGGCTTCAATCATTTCCTTAGGAGGCATCACCCCTTCTAAATATTCATTAGCATTAATCATGACCCCGATTAATGCTCGCTTAGGCAAAGGCAGATTTTCTAAATACCGATCTTGTGAAAAAATATAAGGACCCATAAAATAAGCTTTTGGAGGAGAACGAAAGCCAATCTCGACCACATCAACACCGGCTTTTTCCATAGAATCCAGATATATAGCGACTACACTAGAATCAAAATCCCATTTATTGTAGTAACCTCCGTCACGTAAAGTACAGTCAAGCAATTTCATTAATTCATTCTACTCATATTCATAAGTCCTGCCCCTTATGTATCGAGGCATTCAAATTCTCTCTTAAGCCAACCATGTATTCGCTCACGTACACACCCATCGCTGGAACTATATATATGCTTAATCTCATCAATATATTTATTTGAATTACCACTCAAAATCTGTCTTGACATGTTTAATAATTGCTCGTAATCACGACAAACAATATCACTCTCTTCATATGTATATATTGGAGAAATGATATTTTTACTATTATGTGTATAGTCATAAAATAACACTGGAATACCTCGCTCAAGACACTCATCTGCCAACGAAGTTTGTTTAGCAATGACAAGGTCAGCGCAAGAACATAGTTGATAACTATAATAATCCACAGAATACTCATTGGAAATGATTATATTTTCAGCTGAGTTTACCTTCTCGATTACTTCTAAAAATACAGGTAGATTCAGCCAATCGACTAACTTATACCTTAAGACAATAAATACATTTTCTAGTGTACTAGCAAGTACAAGCATATCATCTATAAATGCAATTTGCGCACTCCATGAAAGCAGAGGATCTGTTGCAGATTGATATTGAAAAGGATGCGTATGGTAGCCTAAACCAACTATAATTTTTTTATTAGTCTGCTTTGCTCTTTTTAATTCGACAGGAATGACACGAGAAGCAGATGCGTTATTTTCATGCAATTTATCAGCTCGGTATTGACCAACAACAATACACTCATCAACAATAAAAGACGGATGTTTCCTTACCATTTCCATTGAAGCTTCACTTGCGCATAGATAAGAATCAACAAAAGCCCCACACGTTTGATAAAATGGAGCTAAATATCTCTCCTGTACAGCGATAGTTTTTATATCGAAACTTTCAAAAGCTAGCAGCAAAGGTTTAGGACACAGCATTTCATAATCTATCAATGCTGCCTCAATAAGCTTTAGGTTCGATAAGGACGCTCTATATGACGCATACTGAAAATAGAAACCTAAAATAAAAAAAACACCTAGCAACTGATTTACACTACGCGTTGAGAAAACAATATCTTTAAACACTCTGAATATAATTTTAGCTTTAGCTACAAGCCCAATATTACGACCCGTTACATAGTGCCACTGAATATAGTCAGGCGAAGGAAATGAACCAGAATAACTTATATGCAACAAGTTATCGCTTCTAAAACACGAATTTTCTTCTGTCGAGTAAAA
>WASW01067771.1_pt1 | contig 32708 bp, 31 predicted proteins | sample 5698521 | NCBI WGS metagenome assembly WASW01 (sample SAMN11175560, study PRJNA528189) | sponge metagenome | isolation source: marine sponge | host: Leucetta | place: Antarctica: Western Antarctic Peninsula, King George Island | collected 2013-01
CTCAGGCCGCGTCATAATGGGCTGCGCAACACCAGAAGCATCCTTTAACGCTGTAAAATGCAAAACTGTATTTTCATTAGCGTTAATGTTAAATCGCCACAAGTTACCATCTAAATCACCGCCATAAACATAGGTAGTAGTATTATTAGTTTCAGCAAAATCTGCATATGCAGTTATTTTAGCTAAACCACTAGGTGAAGTCTGCAACCCACTTCCAGTTGGTATAGTCGCTTGCCTGCTGCCTGAGTTCGCGTCTACCACAAATAAATAACCCCCTCCATCCCCTGTATTGAAGTAATTATTTGTATCATTTGGGTCTGGGTCAAACGCAGTATCTTTGTAGACAGTATCAGTATTATCAGGAATATTGTTATAACCTGATGTAAACACGACCACCCATTTTTCATCGCCCGCTCTTTTGGTGACAATAGGGTTACCATAGGTATAACCTAGGTTATTAAAACCTGCATCATTAGGGTCGATCTCCCATAATAGTTTCGGCGGCAATAAAGGGTCAGTGATATCTAACGCATAATAGCCACGACCACCACCATCTAGCCCTGCAACTAAAATGGTTCTCCAATCTGCTGCCGTAGCTTGACTGCAATCAGCCGCCACACAGATATCCGAAATGGTGACATCGCCATTCACATAGTAGCTATGTTTAGCGCTGTAATTACTGTCCGCTAATTTCCATAAGTTTGGAATCACAACACCCGGCACAAAAGCCCAACGCTCTTGCAGTGTATCTGCATTAAACGCATGCAACATACCATCGTTTGAGCCCACGTACACTGTCCCTTCACGAGAGGCTCGTGCTACCTTAAAGTCTTGATAGCCAGCGTCACCATAACTAAAGGTTGGTGCACCAATAAACGATGGTTTTGAGTCAATCAAATCACCTAAAAATGCTGTTCGCTTACGGAACAGTTGATTCTCATCTAAAGCAGAACTTTGCTCATAAGTCTTATCACCTCTTAGATAGTTCACCAATTTATCTTCCGTTAGCTTAGCTAGCTGCTCTGGTGTATAAGATGAGCCTTGTGTCAACTGATCTTTTAAAAAACCCGATGCAAAATTGGTCAATTGTGCAGCACTTAAATTACCAGTTGCGAATGGTGACAATCTACCATCATTGTTGAAGTAAACTGTTCTTCGTCCTAGGTCTAATTGGCCTGTTAATGGGTCTGTTAATTGGTCTTTTAATGCGCTAGGGCAACTAGCTAATACTGTCACGCGACACTCAGTGCCTACTAAACTAGCATCAGGACCAACACAAGCAGTTGGGTCTGTTACTCCTGTTGTTACACAGCTATAACCAGCACCATCTGGCACAATAGTGCTTGGGGAAGCACAATTAGCGTCAGGCACTACATCTTCAACGCAAGCTAAAGCTTCTTTTCGAACTTCGCCAGTAGGTAGGTCTATCTCACGTTTTTCTAAATTACCTGTCCAAAGACCTGTAGTGTAACTTGCAACATAGGCAAAATTATTACCCGCTACTGGGTTTAACGTACTGGTCGCAGCCGCAGCACCAGCACCGGTTTGAACTTTAATTAAAGAGATAGCCTCTCTTAATTGTTCAATTAAATCTTGAGTCTTTTTAGCGCTAAAATAACGTCCATCGCCATTGACTGCAGCATGCCATAAGTCATCAAACGTCGTTTCTGTATTTGAAACAATTTTGGGCCACTCAAGATTACCATCATAAATTTCTTTAAAGTCACCAGGCACTGTTGGTCCATAATTAACATCATAAGCTAGCGTACCATCAACCCCTAAGCCTAGGGTGAAGGTCACCATGCTCTGCTTTTGATTTGGTGCAGGTGTTGTACCAGCTGTCTCACACACACCAGAACCTAAAGCACCCTCACAATTACCAAATGCATCCGTTCGCAAATCTGTATCACGATAATACTTAGCGACATCCGCTAGCGTATAACTACTCTTATTACTACCTTGATATTTACCCTTTTCGCTTTCGTCACTATCTTGGTCACTCATCGCACTGTCATCTACTTTAGGCCCTGTTGCACCATTCCATTTACCATCAGTTGTCAATAAGGTAAAGTTGTTTTGGCATTCATATTGAACAGGGTCGCTAAACACGCCGCCCTGGGTATATTTGTCTGCATAAAGACGGCCAGCATTAGCTAATGCTCGGCGTAAAGGTGTAAGGCCACCAGGCCCTACATCGAATAATGTTTCATACCATTTCGCTTTATCACTGCCAGAAAAGTCTGCAAAAGCTAACGCTTCATGCGCATTAATGGTCATAAACCCCATTCTAAAGTCATCGCCCACATCCTGAAAAGCGAGACTAGTTGAGGTCTTCATCATCTGCATACGCGTACGGTAATAGGTATACCAGTTAGCGTAATTTTCCATTTCTTCAGCATAATTACATATGACAAGAAAACAATCTGTCCTTGCAGAATGCTTTGTATCGTTATCTGCATCTGCATCTGGGTATGGATAGCTATCGTCCGTAGACACAATATTAACGGTTTTTCTGATAACGGAATCACGCCTATGCGAAAATGACAGTACTGGATTAGGATTTACAATTCTTACAGATTGACATGCATTATCAGCAGGTAATGCAGCGTTTGAGGCCACTGTTGCATTATTACACCAACGAATTCTTGCTGGATATGGGTGCGTCTCAGTCTCTGTATCACTCGCAACGCAAACCTTTTTCTTGTAGCGGAGCCATCATTTCCTCGAGCCACACTAGTACCATCTTGGCTTGGATAAGTAGTCGTGTCTAAAGCGCCACGAGGTATAAAATGCTGGCGGGTCATAACGGACAGCTGGATTATAAGCGACTGCATTGTAACTAGCGTCATTGTGAAAAGTAACACCCGGATGACTACTAAAGCCCGGGAATGTCCAATCGGGCATGAAATCCCAACCCATACTGCCAGAGTCATCTAGCACATAGAGCATATTAGGCTTGATGATTGATGGTCCACTATTCGATAGCGGCGTTGTTGCAATATCTAGTGGGTCTTCTGCCTGCACTAATGCTGGCAAACTAATCATGGCTAATAGCATCAATTTAGTGAAGTTTTGAAAAAATACTTTGTTTAATAAACCCATTTTCATACCCCTAATATACGAATATCTGACTATAACTTCTCGTGTTTTTGAGTCCCGCCACACGAATAGTAACTCTATAAATAGCACTAACTTCACCATCAGTCTTGCTGCCTGCCCCTTCTGCGGTTTTAACACCTTTACTGCCACCGCCACCTTTATTGTCACCTAATAAACAGTTTTGACTATTATCAATGGGGTTTCCTGGCTCAACACCTTCTACTGAGCACATCCGCTCAATGATGTAATTAATTTGGTTCTTAGTATCACTTTCTATACCTGCAATAATGCCATCACCTGCTGCTAGTGCACTGTGATCTTTCCAAGTGGTATCATTTTTAAGCACTGCTATATCTTCTAAATTTAGGTTGGCACCTCCTAAATTACCATTCGTTGCATAATATGCGCTGTCCGCATTGGATGCGTGCAATACGGTCGCATCACCATCTGCCATCGCTCTTATCTGGGTCATGGCAGATTCAACTCCTAAACTTGCTGAAACCAATGCACTCTGCTGAAAAGACAAATTACCTGCAATGCTGGTATTGGTGTCTACTGAACGAATTAAAGCAACGGCCGCAATAGACATCACCACTAGCGCCATCAGTGCAATAAAAAGCACGACACCGCGCTGACTTTTACTGTGGCGTTTTAAATCAATAGTTTGATTGCTCACTACATTGCCTCCCTAGACCAAATCATGTTTCGTAAAGGCACAGTGGTTGTAAACACTCTATAACGATATTTCTGCCAATCTGTTAAGAAAGATACGTCGATAGAAAACGCTGTCGTGCCTGAATCTGTATACGCGACGGGTGCAAGCGTTGTGACATTTTCTCTTTCTTTTAATCCATTTCTCAAGACGATGGCGACTCTAACGGCTTTAATGCGGTTTCGGTTTTCCATTGTAATGGTCGATTGCGCCCAAATTCCAGTAGCGGGTACCCATGCAGTGACTTCATTATCGTCTGCCATCTCAGAGACACCATACTGCGCTCGCATGGTCACCACCCCAGACACGATAGGGTCACCATTTAGCTGTAGTTCATTATTCACTACATCCAATCTACGATCACCATAATCGCCCCATGCAGGATAGTTTGGTCTTGGCTCCTGGTGTCCCATCCACCACCCATGTAGCGGCTAAAAGAGTCGGCGCTGATTCAAGCCTAATAGTACTATTCTCTGTAGTATTTTTGGGTTGTGTTGCAATCTTAACGACTTCACATTGGCCTGCATGTATCAGCATTGCCGAATTAAGCGCTTGCGTCTCAGCTTCCTCGGTCGTATCAGTCAGGTCTTGAAACTTATCGTTATAGTCATTTTCATCGGGAACCTCTTGATCATTACCACAACCAATATTATTATCCACAAGCATCCCTTCACCTACTGTCGAATTTTTTCCGTTCTGCACTTTAATCGGCACTCCGCCGCCACCTGTGGTTGCACTATAACGCGAGACAATTCTATCGCCACCATCACCATTGGCACCATCATCAATCAATAAAGGAAATGCATCTTTACCTACAGCAGAATCACATTTCAATATATGGTTATCCAAATCTGCCATCGGCATCGGCATGCCATACCCAGCAGATTTCAAATGGCGCTGTAGCTGCATCATTGCAATCATGCCGTTGGTTTGTGCATCTGCAGTGCCTGATGTGCTGCGCTTCTGCCCTTCAAAAACAGAAAATACCTGCATAATCACTAAAGTCGCAAATAAGCCAATCACCAAACCGACCATTAGCTCAACTAAGCTAAACCTCTTTTCTCGCCTATTGCGTAATTGATGGTGTGTCATTTACTAATTCCATTCGATACGCGCATTGGTTAAATAAGTGTGTTCTCTACCACCAGGCGGCGTCCAGTTAACCCTTACCTTCACTTGCCTACCAGCTGTTGTGACTGAGATCTTGCCAGATGGTAATTGCGCCACTGGATCATCTGTTAAAATATAATCAGCTAGATTTGCAGTGCCGCTAGTCCAAATTTGACTAATTTTATCTTGTGCGATAAATGAAGCCTCTGCTCTTAATTTAGCATCATCTGTATTTTTAATCATGGCTGCTTGCAAGCCAGCTAAAGCTAGCACGCCTAATGAAAAGATTAGGATGGCGATCAATGATTCTAAAAGCACGACGCCTTTTTGATTTGAAGGCATTGATGTAGGATAACGATTCATATAATTTCCTCAGTTACTTTAATGAGCACTTATGCGGATCCGTATCAGCAATCTAACGCAGGGTCACAACTCCTCGTTGTGCCACCAGCGCTCACGATAACTCTCAAATCACGGCTGCCAGCTAGTGCACTATTACCAATATCAAAAGTGATTGGCGCTGCTGGACTATCCAAGCCACCAAAATTATCAAATACATAAGGACCTTCCTTAAGGTTGTTATTAATCGTCACGCTAGAGGATGAGCCTTCATTGGCTGATCGACTTTGTATGTTAGTAGTGCCAGCAGGGCAGTTCCCTCCACCTACAGGGCTTATACAAACAGTCCAAGCCGAGCCAGCACGAAAATCAAGCTGCACATTAGTATTGCGTGTAATCGCTTCAGCCCGTGCTATTTGCAAACCAGTTAAAATAGAACCTGTCGCGGTTCTAACTCTAGCGTTTTCTATCATATTTTGATAACTAGGAATCGCAAAAGAGGCCAAGATGCCAAAAAGCGCAATCGTTATCATGAGCTCTACTAGCGTAAAACCGAATTGTGTTTTATCAATATGCATTAGCAAGCCCTCGTTTTGCTGGTTTTCCAACAACCGTCATCCTCAACACCATGATATGTTGAGTTCTTCTCATTTGATTCATCCACATCAAATGAGAAAGTGCTCATATTGCCTAAACCAGTCGCAACCAGTGTATATGTTGTAGCATCCGCAGCTGGACTACAGGCATAACTAAAGTAAGTAGCCTGAGCTGGCGCGCATGTGCCGCCTTCATATGTACGATTATCTTGAAAATATTGTTCCATCTGAATACGTAAAGTAGCCAAATTAGTTGTCGCTTCAGCCGCTCTACCTTTCTCAACATAATCTGTATAACTAGGCAGTGCTATCGAAGCGATAATACCAATAATCGCCACCACGATCATGACCTCAATTAATGTAAAGCCTTTTTGTACTGCTTTTAATGCACTCATTGATGAATACCTTTTACCTAATCAAACCCATCATGCCTAGCGTCATCAAGCCATGTCTAGCGGTACCCGATAATCGGTAAATTTTGCGGCATAAGCGGTAAAACAATTTCTATTCTGCCTGATGAAACATTCAGTGATAAAATGTCGACTTCATTTTAAAGGTTACAAAAAAACAATATGTCTAAACACATGCTGATGATTTTTGCCTTATGTGGTTTTACTGTTTTAATGGGCTGTGGTACCACAGGTGCTTTATATATACCCGAGCAACGCTACCCGCAAAAAACGACAGAAGAAGCGCCTAAAGCGCCAGAAACAAAACTACTAGAAACCAAAACACAAAAAACTGTAAAAGAATAATGTTGAAACAATTTAATTTAAAAAATGGTGAAGTACATGCCGAAGATATTGCATTAAGCAGTATTGCTAAAAAATTTAATACACCATGCTATGTGTATTCAAAAAAAGCCATTACCGACACTTTTAACAGCTTTCAAGCGGGGTTAAAAGATACCAATCATTTAATCTGTTTTGCCGTAAAAGCGAACCCCAATATTGCCGTGCTTAATCTATTAGCAAAGCTTGGCGCCGGGTTTGATATTGTTTCTGGCGGTGAACTGGCACGCGTATTAGCCGCTGGCGGTGACCCACAAAAGGTCGTGTTCTCAGGTGTTGGTAAAAGTGCCGATGAAATACGCACAGCGCTAAAAGCAAATATTTTTTGTTTTAATGTTGAATCAGCTAGTGAGTTGCTGCGCATTAATACAATAGCGGCTGAAATGAATAAGGTAGCCCCTGTTTCTTTACGTGTGAACCCCAATGTAGACGCTAAAACACACCCTTACATATCGACTGGGTTAAAAGATAATAAATTTGGTGTCGCATTTGAAGATGCGCTAGCAGTTTATGAGCAAGCGGCCGCCATGCCAAACATTACCGTACACGGCGTTGATTACCATATCGGCTCACAGATTACTGAGATATCACCTTTTGTCGATGCGCTAGCACGTGTTTTAAGTTTAGTCGACGCGCTAGCAGTAAAAGGTATTCACATTTCACATATCGACGTGGGTGGTGGCATCGGTATTACTTATGATGACGAAACGCCGCCAGCATTTAATGATTATGTAAAAATGATTGTAGAAAAATTAAATAATAAAAACCTTAAGTTATTATTTGAACCAGGCCGCGCCCTCGTGGGTAATGCTGGTGTGTTACTAACAAAAGTGGAACACCTGAAACATACAGCAAGCAAAAACTTTGCGATTGTAGATGCCGCCATGAACGATTTGATGCGACCTGCGCTATACGGTGCCTATCACAAGATAGTCGCTGCCGAGCCGTGCGCTGGTGAAGCTAAAAACTATGAAATTGTCGGCCCTGTCTGTGAGACGGGTGATTTTCTAGGTCATGACCGTGCTTTAAATTTACAAGAAGATGATTTACTCGTTGTTGAATCTGCAGGCGCTTATGGCATGAGTATGGCGAGTAATTACAACTCGCGACCACGCGCTGCCGAGGTGATGGTAGATGGTGATCAAACATTTGTGGTTAGAGCCCGTGAAAAAACCGAAGACTTATTTGCTTTGGAAAAAATATTGCCCTAGGCCGCTATTGTTCTAATAGGCAATAATGGTTGCAGAACAGCTAGCTTAGGATTAAATTAACACTTAAGAGGTTTGCTCTTACTACTTAAGTATAATTAAAAAGCTCAGGGAGATTTACATGAATAGGTTTTTATTTGCTTTAATGATGGCACTTTTTATGGTTGGATGCGCATCAACTGGCGGTGGTCAATTGCCAGAAATCGCACCTTATGATGACCCATTTTACGTACCTTTATGGGAGCCACTACCAGAAATCGCTCCTCAAAACAAACCAACATATAAGCCGTTACCATCTATGGTTCCTGCAAAATAATTGCTGAATAATAAAAAAGCGAAGTTTATCTTCGCTTTTTTTATACCTCAAGCTTTAGTCAATTTAAAATTGATTGATTAAATACCACGCTACTCCCATTAAAAATAGATTATTTTCTGCCTCTTGATACTAGTCTGCGTGTAAAATCATTCACATGATGCCGATAGTTGGTTGCAAGATAATAATTGAGATTTAATTTAAAGATGAGCCTAGTCAAAAGAAAATTACCTGCAGATATCATACTTGCTAATCCTAGAGGTTTTTGCGCTGGTGTCGATCGCGCCATTATTATCGTAGAACAAGCATTAGAAAAATTTGGCGCCCCTATTTATGTACGCAATGAAGTTGTTCATAACAAATTTGTAGTCGATGAGCTACGTGCTAAAGGTGCCATTTTTGTTAATAAACTCGATATTATTCCTAAGGGCAGTACCGTTATCTTTAGCGCGCATGGTGTGTCAAAAGCAGTGCGCGCAGAAGCTGAATCACTAGGCTTAACCGCTTATGACGCAACATGCCCTTTAGTCACAAAAGTGCATATTGAAGTAGCTAAAATGCGTAAGGATGACCTTGAGATTGTCATGATCGGCCATAAAGGCCACCCTGAAGTTGAAGGCACAATAGGGCAAAGTGAAGCAGGCATGTACCTCGTTGAGGCCCCTCAGGATGTCACCCAACTCAAGGTTAAAGATGCAAACAAGCTTGCCTATGTTACGCAAACAACCTTATCAATGGATGATGCAATGCAAGTAGTTGATGCACTTAAAACACGGTTTCCAAATATTATTGGGCCTAAAAGTGATGATATTTGTTATGCCACACAAAACCGCCAAGATGCCGTTAAAATGATGGCGAAGGCTTGTGATTTGGTCATTATTGTCGGTTCACCTAATAGCTCTAACTCCAACCGTTTACGAGAGGTTGCTGAGAACCAAGGCGTTGAGGCTTATATGGTGGATAACGCTAGCCACTTAAAACCTGAATGGTTAACTGGTAAACAAAAAATTGGCGTGTCCGCAGGGGCATCAGCACCCGAAATATTGGTGAAAGAAGTCATTGCTCAGTTACAAGCACTAGGCGCTACAAATGTAAGAGAGCTACAAGGTGTAATAGAAAGTGTCGTATTCAAACTACCTAAAAACTTTACAGAAGCCACAAGCAAAATTGACGCAAAAATCTAGTATCAACCCTAATAAAAATGGCTAAAATACCTATTTCAGCACTTGTCCTTATTCACACAGTCGATTTACAAGTGCTGATGATGGAACGCGCAGACAAAGCAGGGTTTTGGCAATCTGTAACAGGCAGTATAGAAGGCAATGAGACACCGCATGATGCTGCCATCCGTGAGGTAAAAGAGGAAACAAACCTTGATGCACTTTCTTATACATTTGAAGATTGGCATGCGAGTAACACCTATGAAATTTATCCACACTGGCGCCATCGCTATGCACTAGGCGTTGTAGAAAATGTTGAACATATTTTTGGCTTAACATTACCAGCACCAATGCCTATCCAGCTAGCGCCAGAAGAACATAATCAATACGTTTGGGTGGATTGGCGTGAAGCAGCGCAACGTGTCTTTTCTTGGACCAATGTTGATGCATTAAAAAAATTAGGTGAAAGACATCAATTAACGTTATAAAATAGCATTATGCAAACAGAAGCCATACAATCGATTCCAATTAAGTTTGAGAAATTTCAATCTAGTCAAGATGATGACTGCCAAGCACGCATTCTAGCAGCGCGTGAAAAACTAGGCAAAAGACTCATTATTCTAGGTCACCATTATCAGCATGAAAGTGTCTATCGCCATGCAGATTACAGTGGTGATTCTCTTAAATTAGCCAGTTACTGCGACAATTTGGATGCTGAGTTTATTGTGTTTTTAGGCGTGCATTTTATGGCCGAAGTCGCGGATATTTTAAGCCGCCCAGAGCAAATAGTCATTCTGCCAGATTTGGCTGCTGGCTGCTCTATGGCAGACATGGCTAATTTAGCCAAAGTTGAACGTAGCTATCGTGAACTCAATAAGGTGCTTGATTTTGATGAACAAATAACGCCTATTACCTACATCAATTCTGCCGCTGATCTTAAGGCCTTTTGTGGTGAACATGGCGGCATCGTGTGCACCAGCACAAACGCACCTAGAATTTTAGAATGGGGTTTCGCGCAGCGTGAGAAAGTATTGTTCTTTCCTGATCAAAATCTTGGTCGCTGGAGCGGCCATAAAATGGGCATTCCGCTTGAAGAGATGCCAGTATGGGACCCAGACCAACCACTTGGTGGCTTAACAGTAGCACAAATTAAAAATGCAAAAATTCTATTATGGAAAGGTCACTGCGCAGTCCATCAAATGTTCCGCCCACAAAACATTGAACAATTTAAAAAAGAACACCCAGATGGACAGGTCATTTCACACCCTGAAGCGCCGTTTGAAGTATGTTTAAATTCTGATTTTGTTGGTTCTACTGAATATATTTTACGTACAATCACGGATGCAGCGCCGAATAGCAAATGGCTAGTTGGCACCGAACTTAACTTAGTTACACGTCTTGCAGAACAAATGAAACCGCAAGGTAAACATGTGCAATTCATGAGTCATGTTGTGTGCGAATGCTCAACCATGGCACGCATTGACCCACAACATTTAGCTTGGTGTTTAGAGAATCTAGTCGAAGGTAATGTGGTGAATCAAATCACCGTGCCTGCTGATGAGGCAAAACTTGCAAAACTCACACTAGAACGCATGCTAGCAGCGTCATAAAATGACATGCCCACTTTGCCTTACTAGTCCACACCCAATACTTTGGCAAGATAATTTTTGCCGCGTTGTATTACTTAATGACACTGATTATCCTGCTTATTGTCGTGTTGAATTAGTTGAACACGTCATAGAAATGACAGATTTAAACCATGATGATCGTGTACGGACAATGATGATTGTGTTTGCAGTAGAAGCTGCAATACGTGAGGTCATACAGCCAGATAAAATTAATTTGGCTAGTTTAGGTAATAAAACCCCGCATATGCACTGGCATGTGATTCCACGTTTTGAACAGGACAAACATTTTCCAAACAGTCATTGGGGAGAAGCTGTAAGAACTGGGGAATCAAGTAACATTCCTGAAATAACACTAACAAATTTAAAAGAAAAAATTCATCGGCATGCCATTTACGCACTACATGGCCACGGCAACTAATCCAGCACCAACCGCTTAACAATTTTACCGTTCATTAAGTGGCTTTCGATAATCTCGTCAACATCTTCATGGCCTACAAAGGTGTACCAAACCGCTTCTGGGTATACCACCATTAACGGGCCTTCGCCGCAGCGATCAAAACAGCCTGCACGGTTTATTCGCACTTTATCTTGGCCGCTTAACCCTAACGCTTTCACCCGTGCTTTCATATAATCAAAAGCAGCCGTAGCACCTTTATCTTGGCAGCACGCCTCACCATCTGGACGCTGGTTTAAACAAAAAAATACATGATGCCTATAATGATTATCCATTAATCTCAACTTGATTAGTTAGTCGCCAACAGGTCTTCTTGTGTGAAAGACCATGTTCTAGTAATGCCTAAAATATCTGTATTATTTCTCATTTCAGCTGAAAATGGTGCGTAAGGTGCAGCCAATCTAACAATACCGACAGCAGCAGCATCTAAAATTTTAGACCCTGAACTTTTATCAATTTCAATTTTTTCTACTGTGCCATCAGCACGGACAGACACTGTCATCCGCAACTGACCATATATTTTTTGATCACGTGCTGCTGTTGGGTAATTAAGGTTGCCAATCCGTTCTACTTTTTGTCGCCAGGCTTCTAAATACAGTGCATCGCTCACGGCTTTCGTACGCGCACCAATAAAACGCCGCTTAGGACGTTTTTGATATTCTTCTTGCTGTTTAGCAATTTGTGCTTCTAACCTGTCTATCTCAATACTCGCCGCAATCAAATCATCACGATTGAGTGATTTCTTTTTGCCAACTTTTTGGTCACCTTCTTTAGACTCTTTTGCCGCTGTATTTTGTTTTGTTTTTACATTTAATTTTTTAGTGAACTTAAGCTGCGTCAACAGTTCTTGCGCTTGTTCCTCTAGCACAGAAACTCGTTTTTTTTCTTTCACCTCTTTTGCTTTCAAATGACTCGATTGAGCTGCACTGCTCGCTTTTGCGCTAGGGTTCAATTTAACTTCGGTTGTTCTTTGCTTAGGCGCGGGTAGTGCTGTTTTCATTTTACGGTCAGCATCGGTATTACCGCCACGATCTAAATTTGCTTGTGCCAATAATTCAGCCTTTTTAGGTGCTTGCTTAGTTTTAGTATTCACTAAAACAACATCAAGTGAAGGTAGCCGCTTTGCAAACTTTTTAAGCTCAGGCTCAAACTTAACCGCTAACAAAGCGGCATGCACGAGCACAGACAACCCTAACGCAATTGTCATAATGCTTGATGCTTTAAATAGTTGTTGTACTTTTTGTATTAAATTCATGCTAATTGATCGAGGATTTTCTGATGTATACCGCCAAAACCACCGTTGCTCATCACCAAAATATGGTCGCCAACTTTAACCACTTTTGTAATGGCTAATACTAGTGCTTGTAAATCATCAAATACCTGTGCCTTACTTGCAATCGGCTCAAGCGCTGCTGCTATATCCCAGCCCAAATTCTCACCATAACAAAAAACAATATCTGCCGCTTGCAAACTCAGTGGTAATGCATTTTTCATCACCCCTAATTTCATGGTGTTCGAGCGTGGCTCGAGTACGGCAATCATGCGCGACTGACCTATCTTTTTACGCAAGCCTAACACTGTCGTTTCAATCGCCGTAGGGTGGTGCGCAAAGTCATCATAGACCGTAATGTTATTAACCACACCCTTAAGCTCCATGCGACGCTTAACGTTTTTAAATATATTCAATGCTGCTATACTTTGCGTTACTGGCACACCAACATGACGCGCCGCCGCAATGCTCGCTAATGCATTCATACGGTTGTGCTCACCAAACAACTGCCAATTTACGCGACCTTGTAATACGCCTGCAAGCAACACATTAAAACTACCATCACTATGCTCATTGTCTGTTGACCAGCTTTTTTGATCTCCAAATGTCTCTATTGGCGTCCAACAGCCTTTATCAATCACGCATTGCAAACTTTCTGTTTCTGCATTTACAACCACTAAGCCTTGTTGCGGGACCGTACGCACAAGATGGTGAAATTGTTTTTCAATCGCCGCTAAGTCTTCAAAAATATCAGCATGATCAAATTCAAGGTTATTTAAAATGCAAGTACGCGGGCGGTAATGCACAAATTTTGAGCGCTTATCAAAAAACGCCGTATCGTACTCATCCGCCTCAATCACAAAAAATGGCGAGATGCTTTTTGTATCTTGTTTCGGTTTTCCTGGTAGGCATGCTGATACAGAAAAATTTTCTGGTATGCCGCCAATCAAATAGCCAGGTGCTAAACCTGCATATTCTAATATCCAAGCCAACATAGCAGATGTTGTTGTTTTGCCGTGCGTACCTGCAACTGCAAGCACCCACTTATCTTGTAATACATTTTCAGCCAACCATTGCGGGCCTGATATATAAGGCAAACCTTGATTTAAGATTTCTTCCATCAACGGGTTACCGCGACTAACGACATTACCGATGACATAAACATCTGGATTTAATACTGTTTGCGCGGCTGAATAACCCTCTATTAAATCAATACCTTGTTCGATCAACTGCGTGCTCATCGGTGGATATACCTTAGCATCGCAGCCAGTAACCTTAACACCAGACTGTTTTGCTAAAGCAGCAATTCCGCCCATAAATGTGCCACAAATACCTAAAATATGAATATGCATTTAAATTATTTCAAAAAAACAAGTTGATTGTAGCAAATATAATGTAAAACTCTCATCTCATCTGGGGCCTTATGCAGGCGCTTATCAACAACACTTTTCACCGCTTAACACTTTTTTACCTTTAAAGTTTGATTATCAAATAAGGCTTCCATATACTATACGGTATACTCTGTAGTCTATTATTAGACATTTTACTTTTGTAACGTCTACAAAGAATAGCACCACCTAATAAAAAGTCGAGGCATTTAAAAATGGAAGAGCTTATTAGCAATACATCAACTAATGACGTGTCTAATTTTTATTTAGCGCGGCAAGCAATCGTAGATGCAGACCAAAAGGTTTTTGCATACCAGCTATATTATCGCTCAGAAAAGAGTTTATCTAAGGCGGTCATCTTTGATGATTTAACAGCCACATCGACAGTCATCGTGAATCTTTTAAGTCAGTTTGGCATAGACAATGTTTTAGATAGGCACGTTTGTTTTATTAACGTTTCATCCAGCTTCTTAATGAATGAAATCGTAGAGCTTTTACCTGCAGATAAAGTTGTGCTAGAAATATTAGAAGACGTTGCGATTAACGCTATCATTATAGCGCGATGCAAAGCACTTAAAGAGATGGGTTTTAAACTTGCTGTTAATAAATTTCACTACCGTAATGAATATGACCAACTTCTACCAATTTTAGATTTCATTAAAGTTAATACACATGATGTCAAACTTGCAGACATCACTGAAATCATTACCTCAATCAAAAAGCACTCAAATGCAACCATCATTGCTGAAGGGATAGAATTAGAAGCTATATTCGATGCATGCAAAGGCCTAGGTTTGACATGCTTTCAAGGGTACTACTTTGAAAAGCCATTGCTATTACAAACACGCAACCCCTCTATTCACGAATCAAGCTTAAAGCACATGATTGGCATGCTGATCGGCGAGGCAAGCTTAACGGAACTGGAACTTGAATTTAAAAATAATCTAGCATTAAGCCTTGGTTTATTAAGGCTAGCGGCGTCTATCCGACCAAAACCTGAAGAGGGTATTGCTTCGCTACAACAAGCGATCGTAGTGGTTGGGAAACGAAATTTATTACATTGGATACAACTATTATTACTGACTGCCAACGAGCCCGACCGTAGTGATGCATCTCACCCAGCACTGTCTCGCGCACGCACAATGGAAATACTAGCCAACCATATAGACACTGATGTATATCGCTTTAGTCAAATGGCCTTTATGGTAGGGATGTTCTCTTTAGTCGATACAACGGCTTCGCCAAGAAATGAGGTCATGAATAGCATTCATCTAAGCGAAGAAATAAAAGATGCAACGCTTTCTCACCAAGGCATACTAGGAGAGCTACTTGAGTTGTCTGTATTAGTCGAGCAAGGCAACGATGAAAGCGTTAGTAACAAGCTAGAAAAACTTGGCATTAACCCAAAAGCACTTGATGAGGTACACGCTTAAACCAGATAGTTTAATCTAAAGGTTCTTCAAGCTAAGACATTTCAAATCAAGACCTTTCAAGCCAAAGCCTTTTAAGCTAGATTTGGTGCTAACCAGCGCGCTAAATATTCTTTCGTTAAACCTCTACGATTTGCCATATCTTCTAACTGATCGACCCCAATTTTATCCACGCTAAAGTATTTGCTCTTTGGATGTGCAAAATAGAAACCGCTTACTGCCGCCGCCGGCATCATGGCAAAACTTTCTGTGAGTTGCATATCAATCTCATCACATTGCAACAAGTTAAACATATCAGCTTTTACGGTATGGTCTGGGCAAGCAGGATAGCCTGGCGCTGGGCGAATGCCTTGGTAGCCTTCTTTAACGAGCGCATCCACATCTAGTTTTTCTTCTGTGGCATATCCCCATAAATCTGTCCGAATGCGTTCATGCATATACTCCGCAAAAGCTTCTGCTAAGCGGTCTGCCAATGATTGAAACATGATGCCACTATAATCATCACTCGCATCGGCAAAACGTTTGGCAATCTTTTCTGTGCCCAAACCAGCGGTGACTGCAAACAAGCCAATATAATCTTCTGTCACACCCTTAGGTGCGATAAAGTCTGCCAAACATTGATTAGGCCGTGACACGCCACTAATCACTGGTTTTTGCGTTTGTTGACGCATGCCATAGTAAGTAAACGCTACTTCATTACGACTGTCATCCGTGTAAATTTCAATATCATCATCCTGCACGCTGTTTGCTGGCATAAGCGCAATCACCCCATTGGCTGTTAACCATCGTCCATCGATCGCTTTTTTAAGCATAGTCTGTGCTTCTGCAAATACTTTTGTCGCGGCATCACCCACAACAGGGTCTTTTAAGATCGCTGGATAAGCACCTGCTAAATCCCAAGTTTGGAAAAATGGACCCCAATCAATATATTTTGCAATGAGGTTTAAATCAATATTTTTAAACACACGTCGGCCAATGAATTTAGGTTTTACTGGTGCGTTATTACCAGTAAATGCTAATTTAACTTTATTAGCCCGTGCTTGAGCATAGGTCAGCATAGGCACGCCTTTTTTATTCGCGTGTTGTGTTCGTGCTTTTTCATAGTCAGCCTGAATTTCAGCCAAATAGGCGCCACGTGTCTCTGTTGTTAGTAGGTTCTGCATCACCGTCACAGAACGTGACGCATCCGGCACGTAAATTACAGGGCCATCATAGTGTGGCGCGATTTTTACCGCTGTGTGCGCGCGAGAAGTGGTCGCACCACCGATCAACAAGGGCATTTTAAGGTCATTAAAATGTGTATCACGCTGCATCTCTTTAGCGATATAGGTCATTTCTTCTAGTGATGGCGTAATCAATCCACTTAAGCCGATAATATCAGCACCTTCTGCTTTCGCCATGGCTAAAATTTCTGCCGCAGGCACCATGACACCCATGTTAACCACTTCAAAGTTATTACATTGCAGCACAACGCTGACAATGTTTTTACCAATATCGTGTACATCACCTTTCACAGTTGCAATAACCACTTTACCTTTGGGTTTAGCTGCTATCCCTGTTCGTGCTTCTTCAGCTACTTTTTCTGCCTCAATAAAAGGAATTAAATGCGCAACCGCTTGCTTCATTACCCGGGCAGATTTCACCACTTGTGGCAAAAACATTTTGCCTTGCCCAAATAAATCACCAACCACATTCATGCCATCCATGAGCGGGCCTTCAATCACATGAATAGGTCGTCCACCTTCAGCATCTACTGCTGCGCGTGCTTCTTCTGTATCTCCAACAATAAACTCGGTGATACCATGCACCATGGCGTGCGCTAAACGCTTATTAACTGGTACAGGAGATGCTTCTGTACCACGCCATTCTAAGGTCGTCGTTTGTTTTTTATCACTTGCCACCAGCGTAGTCGCGATATCAATCATACGTTCGGTTGCATCTTCACGACGATTAAGCACGACATCTTCTACATGCTCGCGTAAATCATCAGACAAATCATCGTAAATACCCATCATGCCTGCATTCACAATACCCATGGTCATGCCTGCTTTAATCGCATGGTAGAGAAATACGGTATGTATTGCCTCGCGTGCAGGATTATTGCCACGAAAGCTAAAGCTTACATTCGACACTCCTCCTGAAATTTTGGCATGTGGTAAATTTTGCTTAATCCACCGTGTCGCTTCAATAAAATCTACTGCGTAATTGTTATGCTCATCAATCCCCGTTGCGATGGCAAAAATATTAGGATCAAAAATGATATCTTCTGCTGGGAAGCCTGTACTCACTAATAAATCATAAGCACGTTTACAGATTTCTGTTTTACGCGCAAAAGTATCCGCTTGGCCTTTTTCATCAAAGGCCATCACAATCACCGCAGCCCCATATCGACGGCAAAGCTTAGCTTGTCTTAAAAACGCTTCTTCACCTTCCTTCATAGAGATAGAGTTAACCACCGCCTTACCTTGTACACATTTTAGGCCAGCCTCAATCACGCTCCATTTGCTAGAGTCAATCATAATAGGCACACGGGCAATATCAGGCTCTGAAGCAATTAGATTTAAAAAATGCGTCATCGCATTCATCGAATCCAGCATGCCTTCATCCATGTTGACATCAATCACCTGTGCACCATTTTCTACCTGCTGACGTGCAACGCTCAGCGCTTCTTCATACTGCTCATTAATAATAAGGCGTGCAAATGCCTTTGAGCCAGTGACATTAGTGCGTTCACCCACATTGACAAACAATGAATTTTCATCAATGACAAAAGGTTCTAAGCCAGCCAGTTTGGTCACAACCTCTTGCGTTGGTATTTTACGGGGTGGTAATGTTTTAATGGCATTGTAAATAGCATTAATATGCGGTGGCGTTGTGCCGCAGCAACCACCAGCGATATTGATAAAACCACTCTGCGCAAACTCTTTCACCAAGCTTGATGTCACATCTGGCGTTTCATCAAAACCTGTATCGCTCATGGGGTTAGGCAAGCCAGCATTGGGATAAATACAAACAAACGTATCTGCAATGTTAGAAAGCTCTTCCGCATAGGGGCGCATGAGTGTTGCGCCAAGTGCACAATTTAAACCAACTGTTAACGGCTTAGCGTGACGTATCGCGTTCCAAAATGCTGTGACCGTTTGGCCAGATAGAATACGGCCAGAGGCATCTGTAACAGTACCTGAAATCATTACTGGCAAGGTATGTCCGAGCGCTTCAAACAAAGTATCAATCGCAAACAACGCCGCTTTACAATTCAATGTGTCAAAAATAGTCTCAACCATTAATATGTCGGCACCGCCTTCAACCAATGCACGCGCTTGTTCCATATACGCAGCCACCAATTGATCGAATGTAATGTTACGGGCCGCAGGGTCATTCACATCTGGCGAGATACTAGCCGTTTTTGGTGTTGGCCCTAAAGTACCTGCGACAAAACGCGGCTTATCTGCCGTGCTATATTTTTCACAAGCGGCTTTAGCAAGCTTGGTAGATGCCACATTCATTTCATACACTAGCTCAGCCATGTGGTAATCATCTTGCGCTACGCTGGTTGCACCAAACGTGTTGGTCTCAAGAATATCAGCGCCAGCTTCTAAATACTTTTCGTGGATTTCTTGTATCACTTGCGGCTGCGTTAAGCTCAGCAACTCATTATTACCTTTTACAAATAATTCCCGCGCACCTACTGGTGCTGCAAAGTCTGTAAAGCGCTCCCCGCGGTAATCTGTTTCAGTCAATTTATATTGCTGAATCATCGTCCCCATCGCGCCATCTAAAATCAGAATGCGATCATTCAATAATGTTCGGAGCTGTTTTTCTGTTGCTGATATTGGCAAGCTCATAGGAAATGCACTAAAAATTAATGAAGCATTTTATCATGTAATACTTTACTACTTCGTGATACTAGTTATCTTGTAATTTAATGGTCGCCCCGCCTATATTGCACAGCTTCTGCAATATGTGTAGATTTAATGTCGATTTCTCCTGCAACATCCGCAATCGTCCGCGCTACTTTTAAAATACGGTGGTATGCGCGGGCAGATAAGTCTAGTTTGGCAATGGCTGTTTTTAACAACGTAAGCCCTGCTTCATCTGCTTGGCAGTATTGCTCTATTTCCTTGGTACCTAGTGCGTAATTCGCTTTACCTTGGCGTTTGATTTGTGTTGCGCGTGCTTGCTCAACTCTCACTCTAATCGTCGCACTATCTTCTGATGTGCTACTGGTTGTTAGCTCTGCTTCTTTTAAAGCAGGGACCTCTATATGCATATCAATGCGGTCTAATAATGGGCCAGATATTTTGGCCCGATAGCGCGTAACATTATCAGGTGTGCAACGACATTTATTATTGTAATGGCCCAAATAGCCACAAGGACAAGGGTTCATCGCCGCGATTAACTGGAATTGAGCAGGAAAATCTGCCTGCCGCGCCGCACGTGATATTGTAATATGGCCACTTTCTAGCGGCTCTCGCAATACCTCTAATACCTTACGGTCAAACTCAGGTAACTCATCTAAAAATAATACCCCATGATGCGCGAGTGAGATTTCACCAGGGCGCGGCACACTACCACCGCCAACCAAAGCTACACCTGATGCCGTATGATGCGGTGCCCGATAAGGGCGGCGTTTCCAATGCGCTAATTTAAAACCGCTATTAAGCGATTGAATCGCAGCCGATTCTAAAGCTTCACGTTCAGTCATGCTTGGCAAAATGCCTGCAAAGCGTGATGCCAACATACTTTTACCCGTACCTGGTGGGCCGCTCATCAGTATGCTATGGCCACCAGCTGCTGCAATCTCTAATGCGCGTTTTGCTTGGCTTTGGCCTTTCACATCTGAAAAATCTAAATAATCTATCAATTTAGGTTCTACTAAAGATTGATACGCATCTAATAAAGTATGGCCATTTAAATGTGCACACACTTCTAATAGAGAGCTCGCTGGGTATATCTTTGCATCTTTAACAAGCGCAGCTTCTACAGCACTGAGTTGCGGCAAAATAAACGCACGCTTGCTATCAGCTTGACGATTGACCATATGATACGTCATGGCCAATGCACCCCGCACTGGTCGCAACTCACCTGTTAATGCTAATTCACCTGCAATTTCATACTGATCAAGCTTATCTTTTGGGATTTGCCCACTAGCCGCCAAAATACCTAGCGCAATAGGCAAATCATATCGCCCACTTTCTTTTGGCAAATCTGCAGGTGCAAGGTTAACGGTAATGCGTCTTGCTGGGAAATCGAATTGAGCGGTTTGGAGTGCCGCACGCACACGGTCTTTACTTTCTTTGACTTCAGCTTCTGGCAAGCCAACGATTGTAAATGAAGGTAAGCCATTGGCTAAGTGGACTTCCACCACCACTTCAGGGGCATCCATGCCACTTAAGGCGCGACTATATAAAACTGCTAAGCTCATCTTATATTACACGTTTATTTAACTTGTTTTTCTAATTCAGCGAGCTTTGCCGCTAACAATGCCAGCTTCTCTTGCGTATGACGTAAAACCTCAGACTGCACATCAAACTCTTCTCGTGAAACCAGCCCCATTTTAGTGAACGCGCCCTCAATTAGTGCATGGATATTCTTATCGGCATCTCCTAACGGAGACTCTCTTATTATCTCTTTGATTTTACTAGACAAATTATTTAACTCATTTGAATTTAGCATGGAATATCCTTGTTATTTTTATTGATTTTAACAGATTTTTCGTATTTTATGCACCAATAAAAACATTGATGAAATACTTAAGTGATTGATATTAAAGTTATTTTTTATGGCATGGCTATTGCTGAAGACTCTATAGCTATCTTTGAAAAATTAGTTTTCTAAACTTAAGGGGAATATCATGCGTCAATCGCTTTTATCAATCGTACTATTAGGTGCTTTAACTGCACCCACAATATCATTTGCTGATGAGGCTACTTCGCCTCATAGCGTTTCTTATAACGTTGGCTTGTACAGCCAATATATCTTCCGTGGTTTAACACAAACAGATACAGAGCCAGCATTACAAGGTGGCGTTGATTATGCACATGATAGTGGCTTCTATGTAGGTGCTTGGGGTTCTAATATTAGTTGGTTAACAGATGGTGGTGCTTATGATTCATCTAGCATAGAGATTGATGTCTATACTGGCTATGGTCATTCATTTGGTGACACTGGCATTGGCTATGATGTGGGTATTTTGCAATATCTCTATCCAGGTGACAGAGCATCGGGTACTAATAATGCCGAAACAACAGAGCTATATGCTGGCTTAAGCTATGGGTGGGTTTCTGCTAAGTATTCGTATTCGGTTTCTGACACATTTGGCTTCACTGACTCTAAAGGATCATGGTATGCAGAGATTGGTGTAGATGTGCCACTTGGTTCTACTGGCTTAACAGCAAGCGCTCACCTTGGGCGTCAAGAGTTTGATGGTACTGGTAATGACGCAAGTGACTACACAGACTGGCAGCTTGGCCTAACTAAAGACTGGGATAACGGTGTAAGCCTAGGTGCTTCCTATACTGATACTAACAATCCTTTTGAAGTCGCTGGTCACTCAGATGTTGGTGACAGTGAATTTACTGTTTTTGTATCTAAATCATTCTAAATTCTTAGTTTTAACACATCATACTCAACAGGGAGATATAACATGAAATTTGTATCTGCAATTATCAAGCCGTTTAAGCTTGATGAAGTCCGTGAAGCTTTATCTGGCATTGGCGTACAAGGCATTACAGTAACAGAAGTAAAAGGATTTGGTCGCCAAAAAGGCCATACAGAGCTTTATCGTGGGGCTGAATACGTAGTGGATTTTCTACCAAAAATTAAGTTAGAAATTGCTATTTCTGACGAAATTTTAGATCAAGTTGTCGATGCAATTATAAAAACTGCGGCGACTGGCAAAATTGGTGATGGCAAAATCTTCATATCTGATTTAGAGCAAGTGCACCGTATTCGTACTGGTGAAACTGGCGCTGAAGCGCTTTAAGGGGAAATCAAATGAAAAAATTATTATCAATAATATCACTCGTCGCCTTGATAGGCATGGGTGCAATTGCAACAAGTGGTATTAGTTATGCTGAAGACATGACTAGCGCTGTAGTAGAAATGACTGAAGCGGTAGAAACAGTAGATGCTGCAATGGGGGTTACCGCGGAAGCTGCTCCAGTTGAGGTGATGACTGAAGTAGTAGAAACAGTAGACAAAGGTGATACTGCCTGGATGATGGTAGCCACGCTGCTGGTTATCTTAATGACGGTTCCAGGGTTAGCATTATTCTACGGTGGCTTAGTGCGTAGTAAAAATATGCTATCTATCTTGATGCAAGTATTGGTTGTTTTCTCACTGATTTCAGTGGCGTGGGCAGCTTATGGCTATAGCTTGGCATTTGGTAGTGGCGAAGGGCTAATCATCGGTGATTTTGGCAAGGTGTTCTTGCAAGGCGTAACCATGGATTCGCTTGCAGCAACATTTACTGAAGGCGTCATGATTCCAGAAATGATTTTCATCGCTTTCCAATGTACTTTTGCTGGCATCACGTGTGCACTGATTGTTGGTTCATTTGCGGAGCGCATGAAGTTTAGTGCTGTGTTGTTATTTTCTCTACTTTGGTTCACGTTCAGCTACATCCCTATCGCACACATGGTTTGGGGTACTGGTGGTTATTTATTAGATGCAGGTGCACTAGACTTTGCAGGCGGTACCGTGGTACACATCAATGCTGCGGTGGCTGGTTTGGTTGGTGCTTACATGGTAGGCAAGCGTATTGGCTATGGTAAAGAAGCATTCACACCTCACTCATTAACCATGACAATGGTAGGCGCTTCACTACTATGGGTAGGCTGGTTCGGCTTTAACGCTGGTTCTAATTTAGAAGCAACTGGTGGTGCTGGCTTAGCTTTCGTGAACACATTATTAGCGACTGCGGCTGCTGTACTAGCATGGACAATGGCTGAAGCAATCTTCAGAGGTAAAGCCTCTATGCTTGGTGCTGCATCTGGCGCTGTTGCTGGTTTAGTTGCCATTACCCCTGCTTGTGGATCAGTTGGTCCAATGGGTGCAATTATCATTGGCTTCGCTGGCGGATTCTTATGTCTATGGGGTGTTACTGGCCTTAAGAAAATGCTTGGTGCTGATGACTCGCTAGACGTATTTGGTGTTCACGGTGTTGGCGGTATTGTTGGTGCATTACTAACAGGTGTATTTACAGATGCTAGTTTAGGTGGCATTGGTATGGATAACAGTATTGTTGAACAAGTACTTATTCAAGGTGAAGGCATCATTATCACAATCGTATGGTCTGGTGTTGTTGCATTCATCGCATACAAAATTGTGGATGCCGTTATTGGTCTACGCGTTTCAGAAGATGAAGAGCGAGAAGGGCTTGATATCGCTTATCACGGTGAACGTGCATACACAGCTTAATTAAAAAAGCATTTCACTTAAAACGGCTCGTTAAGCGGGCCGTTTTTTTATGTAGCGCATTAATTGAAATAACGCCACAAAATCAAGACTTGACAAACATAACTAAATAACTAATTATATGGTTATGAAAGAAATTGTAGAGATTCCTCAAGAATGGGAAAATATATCAGACCTATTTGTCGCGATAGGTGATGAACAACGCCAGCGTATTCTGTTAAGCTTTAATAAAAATGAACGACTAAATATTTTACAAATAGTCACTGCTTCAAAATTAAGCCGTACTGCTGTTACCCACCATCTAAAACTACTGCGCCAATGCAATGCTTTAGAAAGTGAAAAAGTAGGTAAAGCAGTCTTTTTCTGGGTCAATAAAAAACATATCACTCGATCAATTGAAAACGTATTAACTTATATAAAAGAAGAGATTTAGAATTAAGGGAGGAGGTCAGATGATTGCCATCATATTACGTTTTTTATGCAAGATTATTTTCCGTGTTGAAGTCAATGGGTTAGATAACGTACCAAAAGGAGACCGTCTACTGATTATAGCTAATCATGAATCTTTCTTAGATGGTTTATTATTAGGTTTATTTATCCCTAAAAAATCCACTTTCGTTGTCAACACTGGTGTACTAAAAAATCGCTTATTCAGACTTTTTTTGAGCTTAACACCGCACTTAGCAGTTGACCCCAATAGTCCTTATGCGATGAAAAAAGTCATTAAGCGTTTAAACGCGGGTGAAAATGTCGTGATCTTTCCAGAAGGTAGAGTCACACTCACTGGTTCTTTAATGAAAGTATATGATGGGCCGGGCTTTGTTGCTGCTAAAACAGGCGCACGTATTTTACCTGTACACGTAGAAGGTGCTGCCCAATCTTATTTTGGTCGTTTATCAGATAAACATCCGCGCAAAATATTTCCAAAAATTACCCTTACCGTTCTGCCTAGCACTCACATCACAATTGAAGATCCTGACAATGCTGAGCCAACATCAGCAAAACAGCGCCGTAGAATTGCTGGTGAAGGGTTACGCAGTATTATGCAAAATATGCTTTTCCAAGCGAAAAAAGATTCCACTATCTTTGAAACGTTCTTAGAAGCTGTTGATACGTTTGGTCGACAAACACAAATCATTGAAGACATGAATGAAGTGGAGGAGACCTACCAAGCGTTATTAAAAAAGAGTCTAGCGCTAGGTAAAATAGCCTCCAAAGTAAGCCAGCCTAATGAGGTCGTCGCTGTATTAATGCCCAATGTAACCAATACCATCGCATTAATATTGGGTATGACCGCATTCAATCGCATTCCTGCGTTATTAAACTATACGTCTGGCACCGCTGGCATGAAAAACGCTTGTATTGCTGCCGATATTAAAACGGTTATTTCTTCACGGAAATTTATAAAAACCGCCAACCTAGAAGCGATTGTCGATAGCCTTGAAAACCTTAACATACTGTATTTAGAAGACCTGCGTCCAAGCTTCGGCCTGTTAGATAAGGTATGGCTAATGGCTTATGCATTATATTTTCCACGTTTAGCCATGACAGCGGTCAAGCCAGAGAGCCCTGCAGTTATTTTGTTCACATCAGGCTCTGAAGGAAAACCTAAAGGCGTTGTGCATTCTCATCAGAGCATCTTGGCAAATACCAATCAAATCATGACAGTCTACGACTTAGTGCCAGATGATAAGTTTATGATGGTGTTACCGATATTCCATGCATTTGGTTTTACAGGATCCTTGCTCCCTATCCTTAATGGTATCAAGATATTAGTATTTCCATCGCCTTTACAATACAAAATCATCCCAGAAGTGATCTACGATAGAGCTTGTACAGTGCTATTTGCAACTAGCACCTTTTTAAATCACTACGCTAAATTTGCGCACCCTTATGATTTCTACAAATTAAGACTTGTCGTTGCTGGCGCGGAAAAACTCAACGACGAAGTCCGTAAAGTTTATTCAGAGAAATTTGGTATTAGGATTTTAGAAGCCTATGGTGCTACTGAGTGTGCGCCAGGCATTTCTGTTAACACACTGATGGCGAATTCAAATGGCAGTGTTGGCCAACTCTTACCCGGCATAGCACATAAAATCGAACCCATCCCTGGCATAGAAGATGGTGGTGTCTTATCTGTTAAAGGTGCAAATATCATGCTCGGCTATAACTTATATGACAACCCTGGCGTGCTCGTACCACCGGCAGATGGCTGGTACAACACAGGCGATATTGTTGAAATTGATGCCAATGACTTTGTCCATATTAAAGGCCGTGTGAAACGTTTTGCTAAAATAGCAGGGGAAATGGTTTCGCTTGAAGTCGTAGAAGCAATTGCCAATACGGCTGCACCAGAACATCAACATGCAGTCAGCACACAAGAAGATGTACAGCGTGGCGAAAAGTTTGGGTAGTCCAGAAATTGCCATCGCTAGAAAAGTTATAACGGTAGCAGATATCCCATTATTAGGCACCGGTAAAACAGACTATGTCTCACTGAAAAAAATGGCGGAAACTGCATCATGAATCGTCGACAATTTTTATTAGGTGCTGCCGCATTGAGCGTACCTGGCATTGCTTATACTGGCTATCAGCATTGGCCAGATGCTGGCCTTCAAAATCCTTGTTTAACCGGCTTACCAACTGACTTAAAAAATCATCCACTCATGCACAAAGTATGGGCCGGCATTGATGCCAAGCAAGTTTGGGATAGTCATGTACATATCGTTGGCACAGGTGATAGTAATAGCGGCATATGGTTTAACCCAAACATGGATAGTTGGCTGCACCCTAGCTTAAAAATACAAAAGGATTTCTATGAAAATGGCGCGTGTGTTGATGCTAACAATATCGACAATAGCACCGTCTCACGCATGCTTGATTTATCAAAAGAAATGCCAATAGGCTACAAGAGTATGTTGTTTGCATTTGATTGGTTTCATGATGAAAATGGCAAACCCAGTAAAGAAAACGCTATTTTCTATATTCCCAATGATTACGCAGCTAAAGTAGCAAGTGAACACCCACAACACTTTGAATGGGTTGCATCCATTCACCCATACCGACCAGATGCGCTTGATGCGCTAGCGCTAGCCAAAACAAATGGCGCCCGTGCGGTCAAATGGCTGCCGCCTGGTATGGGCATAGACCCTGCTTCACCCAAATGTGATCAATTTTATAAAAAAATCGCTGAGCTCAATATGCCACTCATCACCCATACTGGTCGCGAAAGCGCAGTACAAGGTGGCGACCAAAACCATGGCAACCCGCTTAGGCTAAGACGCGCTTTAGACCAAGGCGTGCGCGTTGTACTTGCACACTGTGCCAGCGATGGTGATGATGAAGACTTAGATAATGGCAATAAGCGTATTAGCAGTTTAGACTTGTTTGCTCGACTGATGGACACACCAGATTACAAAACATTAGCCTATGGTGAGATCTCAGCGATCACACTAATCAACCATGCTTGGGCAATCAAAACGATTTTAGAACGGACTGATTGGCATAGCCGCTTAGTTAATGGCTCAGATTATCCACTACCGGCCATCATGCCATTAATTAATACCAAACAGCTATCTAGCTTAGATCTAATAGATAGTGAATACCTACCTTTTTTACAAGCACTAAAACCATACAACCCACTCATGTTCGATTTTGCTGTTAAGCGGCTTCTTAATTCAAATGGTGTTAGTTTTGATACAAGCGTATTTGAGACACGGAAAGTATTTGACCATGCAAACCAAAAATAATATTAGCCAGTAAACTTAATGAGCAATCAATTTCAACTATTAAAAGAGCGGCGTTTCCGGCCATTCTTTTTCACGCAGTTTTTAGGTGCATTTAATGACAATGTATTTAAAACGGCGCTCATTACTTTAGTCGCCTTTCAAACAACAACACTCAGCACCATGGATGGCGCTACACTAACAACATTATTGCCGGGCTTGTTTATTCTGCCGTTTTTTATGTTCTCTGCCACTGCAGGGCAAATCGCAGACAAATATGAAAAATCCACAATCATTCGCTACGTCAAGTTAACAGAAATCGCCATTATGCTATTTGCCAGCCTTGGCTTTTTTCTGCATAACATTTGGTTGCTTTCCACTGCATTATTACTGATGGGCATACAATCCAGCTTGTTTGGGCCCGTCAAATATGCCTACTTACCCCAGCACCTTAACAAACAAGAGTTGATTGGCGGTAATGGTATGTTAGAAATGGGAAGCTTTGTTGCCATATTGCTTGGTCAGATATTAGGTGCTTGGCTAGCCATACAAAGCAGCAATGAAACCATCACAAGCATCACGATTATTGCACTTGCTATTGCCGGCTATTGGGTCTGTCGCGGCATACCCAACTCACCTGCCGGTGCACCAAGACTAACCATCAATTGGAACCCAATCACCGAAACATTTTATAACCTTAGATTCATCTGGCAGCATCAATCGCTTTGGCTAGCTATTATCGGTATTTCTTGGTTTTGGTTTATTGGTGCTACCTTATTAGCACAGTTTCCTAATTTTGCTAAAAACACGCTTTTAGGTGATGAAAGCGTCTTTATTTTGCTGCTTTCTGTGTTTTCTTTAGGGATTGGTGTGGTATGCATATCGCCCTTGGGCGTAACAGAATTTCACAGAAAACGGAATTTTATATTTTCATGCTGCAAGCCGCAGTTTAGCTGGCGTCATCTAACGTTGCAAGGGGATTGTAATGGATGAAAGAGCCTGGATTTTGCCCTGATTTGGCATGGGCGTTAAACCAAAATGAAAATCCGCTGCATTCCGGGTAGGAGAATTGGTAATTTCGTGGGGCTACATATCGCCCGTTTTGTCATCAAACGTATGGATAAGGTTGAGGATTTTTTTACGAACCCGATCAACTATTTTTCGCCGTTGCAGGAGCTTCGGTTTTTCGTTGAGGGCTGAAATGATGTCTTCGCGAAGTGGTTGCTGGCCGGAGAACCTGAAACCGTCAATCACGCCCTGAACCTTGCCCAAGTCCAGCCCTTCTGTTTCGCATAGCTCTGTCATGGCCCGTGTCTGCTGTTCGCTCCAGAAGGCTTTGAAAACGGCCTCAACGTTGTCGCCCTTCTTCATGGTTGGCATTTGATCGTTAATAAATTTCTCGATCAACTCGCGTTTGCTTCTAAGCTGAGGTTCAGACCCAAGCATATTGAGAATGCTTTCTCGTTTGCCCGCTGCTTTACGTCGTTCGTTTTCATTGTCGCTTTGCTCTGCCCTGTGCAGGTCGGACAGCAATTTCAGGATATAGGCTACATTGATTTCATCGCGCTGGATCAGTTCCAGTTCGAAATCAATATCTTCGAGTACCGAGGCTTTTTCCTCGGCATCCGCCGTCCGGGTTTTATCGTGCAGGTCTAGGTACTTGCTCTTATAGTCCTCAAACATTTGCCCGGTCATGTGCAGGTCAGACCATGAAAATTCGACGAAACTTTTGAGCACGTTTAGCTGGCGCATGAGGAAGCGAAAAGCCTGAATGAATTTAAGTTCTTCCTCTTCATCTTTCAGATCGTCAACACTGTCCACGGTCGGCGCAATTGCCAATAGCCTTTTGACACCATCGTTAAAGCGCCCGACATAATCTTCATAAGGGTCGATCAATATGGTTTCGCTGGCATCCTTATTGGAAAACAGAGTAACGGCTTCGTCTGTATTATCCTTGAGATTACGGAAGCAAATAATGTTACCCTGAGACTTGACCTCGTTCAAAATTCGATTGGTGCGGGAAAATGCCTGAATTAGCCCGTGGTGACGCAAATTCTTGTCCACATACAAGGTATTGACCTTTTTGGCATCAAAACCCGTCAGATACATATTGACCACCAGCAGTATGTCTATGCGGTCTTTATCGTCAAAGCCCTTGCGGTCCCGCGCTTTGATCCGTTTGGCGATGTCGCGATAGTAGTTATAGAAAGCGTTGCTGTCTCGGGTGCTATGGCCTGTTCCATATTGGGCGTTGTAGTCGGCAATGTATTCATCTAGCTTCTCGCGGCTGTGCTTGTTTTGTGACGCGTCTTTTTCGATATTGAAATTAGGTTCCGCAATTAACCCGTCGGCGTCTCCATCATTCTCGTTCACGCCATAGGTAAACACAGTAACCACACGCAGATTATGCTCCCCCGCCAATTTCTTAGCTTTGAAGGCTTCGTAATAAGTTATCAGAGCATCAATACTGCCCACGCACATGATGGCGGTAAAGTCCTTGTTGTGTGTCTTACGACCATGGTTTTTAATTACCCAGTCCGCAACGTTTTCGATACGGTCTGGGTTTTCAAAAAATTCTTTGGTGTCGATGGAAATAACTTTTTCGTCAATTAAGCTTCCATCACGGCGGCGCAACTTACCCCAGTATTCGACAGCGAATTTTAGGACGTTTTCGTCCTTGATGGCATTGGGTAACACGTAGGTATGCAAACGGGTGCCAAACAGTTCTTTCGTGGTACGTTTGCCATGCTCGTTGCGTATAGCGTTGGCTTCAAAAATTGGCGTTCCGGTAAAGCCGAACATTTGAACATTGTTGAAAAAATTTTTAATACGCTTGTGTGTTTCACCGAATTGAGAACGATGACACTCATCAAAAATAAACACCATGCGTTTATCGACCAGCGCCGCCATAGCAGTTTCATGGCGATTGCTGCGAATAGCGTTATTAAGCTTCTGTATGGTGGTAACAATCAGCGGGGTTTCGTCACTGAATTGGGCGACCAGCGATTTTGTATTGGATGTGCCATCCACACAATCCTTGCGGAAGGCGTTAAATTCATTTGTGGTCTGATAATCTAGGTCAGCCCGATCCACCACGAACACTACCTTGTGAACCTTGGGCAGGGCAGTAATGATTTGCGCCGCCTTGAAACTAGTCAGGGTCTTTCCCGATCCGGTGGTGTGCCAGATATAACCATTTTTGCAACTATTCTTCACCTGCTGAACAATAGCTTCCACCGCATAATATTGATAGGGGCGCATGACCATTAAAATTTTATCTGTTTCATGCTGCACCGTATAACGGCAGATCATTTTGGAGACGTGGCAGGGTTCCAAAAATACATCAGCAAAGGCGTCAAGTTGACGTATAGGATCATTATCCACATCGGACCAATAAAAAGTTTGTTTAAAGCTCTGGTCGCGATTGTTGGCGAAATAGCGGGTGTTCACACCGTTGGAAATAACGAAAATCTGCACAAAGTTAAACAGCCCACGCGTAGACCAGAACGAATGCCGCTGATAGCGGTTGATCTGGTTAAAGGCTTCTTTCAGTTCCAGCCCCCGGCGCTTCAACTCGATCTGCACCAGTGGTAAGCCGTTGATTAGCAAGGTTACGTCATATCGGTTTTTATAACTGCCTTCTTGGCTAATCTGGTGGGCAACCTGATATTCATTGAGGCACCATTCGGCGGTGTTGAGTAATTCCAGATAGAGCGGTGTTGTTCCATCATCGCGGGTGATATGGAATTTACCGCGAAGGGTACGCGCACGGGCGAACACATTGCCCTTATCCAGGTGGTTCAGAACCTTCTCGAACTCCCCGTCCGACAACTTCACCTCGTTATGTTTTTCAAGCTGACGTTTCAGATTGGTGATCAACTCGTCACCATCGGTAATGGTCACACGCTCATAACCCAGCCCCGTTAAACGCTTGATCAGGTCTTTTTCCAGTTGGGCCTCGGATTGAGCCGGGCCAGCGGCTTCTTCTTTTTTGGCTTTGTAAATGGTAACGCCAACCCGTTCGATATGATTGAGAAAATCCGGATTTTCAAGATGATCAAAAATCGACAAATCGAACGTGTAAGGCAGGTCCAACTCGTCCAGCGCGTAAGAAATGGCGTGTTGATCTTCAAGCTTAAGCCCTTCGCCCTTTATGGTCAGATCGATGTCCGATCCGGGCTTATAGGTTCCCTTGGCGCGAGAGCCGTACAGGACAACGCTTTGCACCTGGGCAAAACGCGTAAACACGTCCCGTATCCCCTGAATGTCACTTGCGCCCAACCCGAAGCTCATAACATCAACCCTCAAACACCATCAAGGCGGGCGGCTAGTTTGTCACGCAACTTGCAGAAAGCATCATAATAATGATCGGTTATGGCATTGATTATCTCGCGGGCCGTTTCCTCGTTATAAGTATGGGAGGTCAGGTTGCGTTTTATGATCATATCCAGCCATATCTGCCCGTCTTCTTCCCGGCCCCCCAGAAGGCCAAGCCGGAAAGCAATTCGGGAAACATCACGCGAGCCGATAATGTCGCTTTCCCCCTGATACTCCAAAAAATCTTTCAACGTCTTCCAGGCCAGTTCATGGTTATATTCGAACGACTGAATCAAGCCCTGCTCTTCAAGCTCGTTCAACTCGTCCCGGTCCATAAACCGGGTCAACTGGTCCAGCGCCCGGCAATAATTCTGAAACCGCTGTTCCCAGCGGATATCCTGCTCAGTCATAATCTTCTTCCTCGTCTTCACTCGCGTCCTGCTGATCCTCATAGTCCTGAAGCTGAATCAGGTAATCTTCGTAATATTGGTCAAAAAGACCGCGACTATAGAGCACTCTGTCATCCAGCGGATATTGCTCATCTATAGAATTGTTAAAATCCGGGTGGTCATCATACCCGACTGCTTCAAGATCAGAGAATTGAATATCATAAAACACTTCAAGCATATAACTGGTTAAAAGGTCAGCAAACCCAACAATAAGAAACGCGAATTGTGAAGAGCTTTCTTCCAGCTTGGGGGAGACATGCCCGTGCGATACATCGCCGCGCTTGTTACGAATTTCACCTAC